>Ga0114962_10000039_pt1 | contig 95418 bp, 94 predicted proteins | sample C_130820_MF_Meta_FD_87017 | JGI IMG/M metagenome (GOLD analysis project Ga0114962, IMG submission 87017) | Freshwater microbial communities from Lake Croche, Canada to study carbon cycling - C_130820_MF_MetaG | ecosystem: Environmental > Aquatic > Freshwater > Lake | place: Lake Croche, Canada... | reverse complement strand
CCTCCCCAAGGACAACCTCCCCAAGGAGATCCTGCAGCTCAACAGCAGGCAGCTCAGCAACCTCCTCAGGGAGATCCTGCCGCACAAGGGCAGCCACCAGCTCAAGGACAAGAGCAACCCTCAGAGCTAATGCAAGAGATCATGGCAGCTTTTGAAAAAATGCCTCCCGAAGCACAGCAGCATATCGCGCCGCTTATTCAGCAGCTGCAAAGCATGCCTCCTGAAGAAAGAGAGAAACACCTGCAAGGACTGGTGCAGGAAATGATGGCCGGAGCACAACAGCAACCAGGAATGGAAGCCCAGGCATCTGAGGAAGACATGCTTGCAGCAATGCAGGGAGGAATGCCTCCTCAAGCAAGCGGACCATCGCAGCTTTCTCATCCTGAAGAAACACAACAAGACGCGGAGCAGGCGGAGTCTTCAGCCATTGAAGCTAAGAACGAGCTAGATAATGTCAAAGTTAATTTGAGTGTGCGCGAGCTGCTGGACCTTGTAGGAAAAGGTCAAGCCACAGCATCTCTACTTAAAGTTAAGCAGTTGGCTGACACACATAAACAGAAGATGGATCAGACACGCCAAAAGGCTGAATCTGACCAGCAACAACAGGCACAGGAATCCCAGCAATCGCAGCAAAGCGCAGGTATGATGGATACAGGCGGAATCTACGGCGCACCGATGGGAACAGCTAACTAGACTATGATCGACTTCACAAAGCTGGCAGCATATTTGGGCTCCTTTGAGAAAGGGGACCCAAGCTATGACGCAGCCTGCTTTATCAAAGATAAGTTAGCTAACGATCTAAAAGACACAGGTACAGTCAACAACGGTGAGGAAGAAGATCTCGACGACAACGAGATCACGATGAGTACCCCTGACCAGCAGTCTTCTGAGAATCTTGAAGGTAATTTAATGTCTCCAGCTTTCAAAGAGCTGGATGTGCTAAATCAATTACAGAAAGAGAAGGAAGAGGTGAATGTCCCTGAGGATCAGCAGCACAATAACGTGGACATGGCTACCACCCAAGCTTTTGGAGACAATCCTAATAACCAGAAGCATGCTTCTCTTTTTGATCTACTCCGTAAAAAACTTAAACAAGCTTAATAATGGCTACCACTACCGTTGGGCAGGTAATGTTAAAGTTTTTTATACCTACTCAATTTCATCATCTTGTAGACAATACACTTTTAGACAAAAAGGGTATAGCTAAACTCTTTGCCGAGCTGGCCGATAAAGCCCCTGGCGAGTACGCTAAAATAGTTTCTGATCTTACAAAACTGGGTTTTGAAGTGGCTACACGGCAGGGCACCTCTTTAACATTGAAGGATCTAGTGTCACCTATAGACAAAGATAAACTGTGGAATAAGTTTGAAGCATTTAAAGACGCTGTAGAAGCCGGCAAAGAATCCAAGAGTGTAAAGGACAATAAGATTTTCGAGCATTATAACGACATGATGCAGAATATTGAAAAAGATATTCTCGCTATCGGGTTAAAAGAAAATAAATCTTTAGCCAAAATTATTTTGGCAGGTTCTCGAGGGTCTCCCTCGCAGTATAGAGGTACGATAACTACCCAAGGAATTGTGGTCGATGCGGACGGTAAGCCGAAGATGGATATACCGATTAAAAGCTCCTATGCTGAAGGGTTGACGCTCCCAGAGTATTTAACCACATCTTTTGGTACACGCTCTGGCGAAGTACTTAAAAAAATATCTGTGGCGCAGGGAGGATATGGCTCGAAGCAGTTTGCCCGAGCATTGATGCCTCTGCAGATAGTAGAGGCAGATTGTGACACAGCCAACGGTATCAGTATGCCTGTAAAAGATCGAGAATCTGTAGGAGCTTATTTGGCTAAGGCTGTTTCTGGGTATAACAGGAATAATGAGATCTCTTCCAAGATGCTAAATGATCTGGAGCATAAGGGGGTAAAGAATATCGTTATTCGCTCACCCATGACTTGTCAGTCCAACAAAAAACATCATTCAGGCGGGCTCTGTCAGATGTGTGTAGGTAGACGCGAAAAGGGTATGGCCGCCATGGATAGTTATGTTGGGTTGGTGGCAGGCACTGCAGTGGCTGAACCACTTACAGAAAGTGCGATGAAGGCCAGACACTCTGGAGGAGCAGCGACTAGCCTAGGAGGACAGCAAGGGTTCAAACTAATCAATCAGCTAGCTAACGTACCTAAAACGTTTATTGGTAAAGCTCCGCTAGCGCAAGAAGACGGAATAATCACAAAGCTAGACCCTGCTGCAGCAGGAGGGCATTTTATATCTGTTAATAATATAGAACACTACGTAGGTATAGATCAGGAACCTAAAGTTAAACTAGGGCAGCGCGTAGAGCAGGGGCAGGTACTAAGCTCAGGGTTAATAGACCCTAGAGAAGTTGTACATCTTAAAGGGATCGGTGAAGGTCGGAGGTATTATATGCAGGCGATGAAAAAAGCCTTTGATGACAGTAGTCTTCCTGTAAACCGTAGAAATTTCGAGTTGATAGCTAAGGCAGCTATTGACCATGTACGTATCACAGACCCTAACGGCATAGGGGACTACTCACCAGATCAGGTAGTATCCTACTCAGCTATAGAGAAAGACTATGTCCCCAGAAGTGATGCGAAACACTTGAGACTAGACTTGGCGTATGGAAAATATCTAGAAAAACCAGAATTACATTACACTATAGGTACAAAAATTACCTCAGCCGTAATTGATGAGCTGAAAGAGCACGATATAGAGGCTGCGCTAGTGCATGATGAGCACCCACATTTTGAACCGGCGATGGTACGTCTTGTGGACATCCCTGAACACCACACCGACTGGATGCATGTACTCAACAGTACTAACCTGGCTAAACGGTTTGTTAATATGGTTAACAAAGGCTCCACATCAGACACCAAAGGACCTAGTCCGATACCTGGACTTGCTTATGGTGTAGGGTTTGGTCTGAAGGATTAAAGTAGAGATGGTTCTTGATATACAAGGAAAAAATCAATAAAATGGATTAAATCTCAGAGAATTTACTATGCGCAATACAACTTTACCAAAAATAGCCGCTGACGACCAAATTGAGGGCGCGTTCTTTCAGTTGGCCTATCAAAAACTGCAAGATACGCTTAAAAATTTGATTCCTTTCCTTGTAGGTTTTGAAATCGTTAAAAAGAACGAAGACAATACCAAGGCTCTAGGGGTTTTCGGATTTAGGTCCAAGAACGGCCAAATCTTGTTTGTTCCGGCATTTTTTATTAATGGTAAGGTTAAAACCCTTGATCTTTTGTATAGTAAGAACAATGAGCAATTCTATCCTTTAAACGAGGATTTTGCTGACATGTTTATTAAAGATGAATTGTTGGGCCTGGGAGAAAACTCTAAAGAAAGTAGAACAGACATCATGCGGGACGCCACCCAAGGCGATTATAGGCAGATGAGTGTTCCTCCCCGTACAGGCAGATACGCCATTGCTTCTGTATTGGACTATGTGGAAGACTCAGACAACGCTACAAAGAAAGCCTTTAGCGAGCTTATTGAGAAAGATGCGGAGTTCTGTGAGTCTTTGTTACGCTTTTACACTCTAGAGAAGGTGGCCAAAGCCATTGCCTTGGAAGACGGGGACAAGTACCGTAAGTCTGACACAGCTGCAAAGAAGATCGAGCTTGTTAAAGTCGTAAAACCTAGCGACAAAGACGAGGTTAAAAAGCTCACACAGTCCGATAAAGAAACACTGCTTACTCAGGGTTATGTGATTGTAGACGATCGTGAGCCTAACCAAAAATCTACTTTTGGCGCTGTGGACTATCTTAAGAAGTTCACCAACCCTAGTGAATCTGGTTTTTACTCTTATGTGACCAAAATGGGTGGTTTACGCTACGGTCTACTTATTGTTCGCCCAAAGCAGCTGCAGCAGGACTTTGCTACAGATGACACACTAGTAGTCGATCTAGACTCAAAGGAGGGCACGACGTACATCAAAGATCACAAAGGAGTCTTCATCAAAGACCAGATCAAAGTAAACGACTACTCAGTCATCCATAAGATGATGGTGGATGCTGCAGAAGGTAAACCAGGCTACACGAATACCTATATTCTGATTAATGAAAATTTAAAAGCCACTCAACCATTCCGCATCAACGCTAACTTCAAAGACGCTTCAGGGATCAGAAGAATTTCTGTAGAGCCGTACAGCGAAGCCAACTGGTGCGATCGAGGAGACAAAGGAGGCAAATGGGATAAACCCGGCAGCGTACATGATCTCCCCAGAGGCAACTATTACGATCACCCTAAAAAGATGCAGGAAATAATGCTGGTGATGACAAAGAAACAGGGTGATCGTTTTGAATACAAAGATAAGATGCTGTATGTTCCAGCTGGATACAAGCTGTTGAAGATTACCCCAGCCGACCACGCAAGGCACACTATGCCTATGTACCCAGATAGTTCATTATCCAAACAGGATAAAGAGGATCAGGACAAGCGTAAGCGCGAGGCCGAGGAAGAAAAAGAAAAGCTTGTGCGTGGAGAGCCAGGATACCCAGGCACGTTGCACGGTATGCTTAGGGACAAGAACGTGTTCCCTATGACTGTACATACGAACGGTAGCGAGTATTTCGTAGACATCAACGGAGCCAAAAAGAAATACGAAGACCCTATTAAAGCCAAAATAGCGATGGTTACGGATTTGGGGCTTGATGAGAAGGTAGGGTCAGATCTTATCGATAGTCTTGTACCAGGCTTCTCCAAGAAAGGTCACGTTAAGCTAGCCTACACAGGAGACATCTACCCTCAGCCTTTTGAAGAGCAGCCGTACACAAATGAGTTTGGGCAGCAGACTACTGTAGGTGTTGGGCAGGAAAATAGTTTACCTACTATGGACAGCTACACAGGTAACCCAACCAGACAAGACTTGGGTACAATGCCTGAAATTAAAGGAGTTGATCCTCAGTATGTCACACAAGCTGTGCAGCTAGCCCAAAACGGGCAGAAAGAAATCTTTGATACACATATGATAGGCGCACTAGCCAAGTATGTGAGTGTTGGCGATAAGATCTCTGAATACTTACCATCTATTGTGGAGTCGATGGATAGGTTAGGCAGAATTATATTCCTGCTCCATTGGGAGACAGACAAGTTTAAAGAAATGTATGGTCGTGGCGATTTGCCAGAGCTTGTGGAGTTGGTTACGAGCGTATTCAAGAATATGGGAGATCTAGTTATCTTCCTCAAACGTAAGTCTCCAGAACTTTCTATCAACATGACTAAAGAAGACGGCATGGAGATTTAAGGGAGATCTTTATGCTTCCCGAAGATCAAAATAACTCTTATGCTAATAGGTTGGCAGCTATACATCTGTTGCGTGAGCATATGTTCATGGCGCAACCCAAAAAGTATGGACTGACAGACATATTGGAAGATCTCCCCGGACCAGCGAGAGCAGTTACCCCTATAATAAAAGATGTTCTACCCTCACAAGTAATCATATCTAAAGATCCTGTAGAACGTAGGCATCAAATAGCTCAAGCCGTCGCACGTATAAAAGCGACAAGAGACGAAAAGTCAGGCTTGGGTAAAAAAGTACTCTCCGGAGCAAAAGACTTAGGGTTGGCTGCTTTTTTACCTAGCTTAGGTATAGCTGGATTATTTAAATTACTCGGGGCCAGAAGCCCGATGAAAAAGCTGCCAGCAGGCGGATCCAAATGGCAATCTCCCATAGCTCCTGTGGAGGCAATCAGGAACATGATTAAAACTCCTGGGCTAGCTAGAGAGGCAGCGAAAGAAACCCTCCACGAAGGACTACTGGGAGCTGGGCTAGGGGCAGCTCACGGGGCACTAGTTCCTCTTGTATCTAGAGGCTACCGAGTTTCAGACAAATCTTTAGAGGATGCTCAAAAAGTTATGGAGGAACAGCCACAGCTGACCAGTTTACCGGCTGCAGGCATGCTAAGCGTACTTAAGAATCAAGACCTAGACAGATCTCCACCACAATCAAGAAAGGCGCAAATACTGACAAACTCTGCTCTTGGGGCTGGACTAGGCTTAGCCTCAGGTGTGTCAGGGGCATTCCTACCGGCAGCAGTAAAAGCTTTAGGCTACGGAGCAAAAAATATATTAACCAGGAGACCTATTACAGAAGGAATCGCTCCAATGCTGCGGCAAGAAGTAAGCAGAGATGCTAGTAACGCCGCCAAGTGGGGAGCTGGGTTAGGTTTAGTCTCCGGAGCCTTCACTAAAAAATTAGATGAAAACACACAAACGCCAATTATCAGCGATAAGGCTTAACCAAGTAGGCTCATTCTATAATTTTCCAAATTGGCGGTATCTTGTTTATCTGGAGCCTCAGAGAGCCAATTTAGCTTACTGTCGCAGAAAATTAAAGGACGGTTCCTCTGCGCTTGTACGCTACATGATGGACCATGAGGAGATCACAGAAGGAGCCGCTATACAATTTTCGTTCACCAGCTTCTTTAAAAAGGCTTTAGCCAGGTTGACGTTGACTCAGAAGGACCTTTTACTCAAGCTGTTCAACAAGAAGTTACGGCAGGCTGGCGATAAAAAGGTATTTGTCCCGTCTTACAAAGAAGAGAAGGTCGAGGTCTGGAGTGGGAAATACATTTCACTTATAGCAGACCTACCACTTAGAAACTTCCTATACCACGTCATAAAGATCAAATATTCGAAAGCTTATGACTTTGCTGTAAAGTACAGAAACTCAACGGAACACTCGAGAAATTTTTGCGTCATAGGCTACTCAATATTTGCAGGACTATCTGACGCTGTAATTGCGCATAGACACAAACTACTTCCCTCTCAGATAAGAGCGTTAAGAGAATTGTTTTTCGATTTCACAAACGCCCCTACAGACGTTGTAGCTAGAGCAGCTTATTTTACCCAGCTGGCTGATAACAATATTATTAGTGATGTTGACCGCAGGTATTTTAAAATAATCGGCTCCTTAGGGGAACTAGGCCTAAAAGCAGAAGCAGATCCTTCTAGTTTAACAGAGGGGGAGAAAGATAAACTAAACGGTTATCTGGCAGACTCGATGCTGGATAATGTGACTTCACTGTACTTCTCTATAGAAGACAAGAAGGATGCTCTAGCATACAATTCGGTCATAAATAATCTAGCTTCGTTCTTTATAAAGAAAGAAGAGATCAGCTACTTCAGAGCCAAGGTCAGAAATCTAGACGCTAGTACAAATAGGATTGTAAATGAACGCACCGATTATAACACAGGCATCCAGGATGAAGACATTATGGCTATTGAAATGATCTCTCAGCTAGCCCTTAAAGAAAACGTCCTGCCAGAATATAAGCTAATTACGGAATTGATCTAATCTAGAAACCATGCTATAAATGTAGATAATTATATGGAAGAGCCCAACATTCTCATCAAAACTGCACTGAGCGATGCCGTGCAAAAGGTCAACGAAGGTATGTCTCCAACAGCTGCGTTGCATAAGGTAGCTAACGATTTGGATCTAAACCCCAACTATATTCAACGTACAGGAGAAGCTCTCAATGTTGCACTACATTATAAACATTTTAAAACAGCTTCCGATCGTTCTACAGAATTTGAGATCGCAGATATTCCTAAGGTAATTCAAGACGTATTTACTGTAGCTGAAAAAACAGCCTCTGAGTATATCTCAGAGCACTTCCCCGGCGACGAGAGTACCGATGTAGTTTTCAACTACAACAGGATGCTCAGTAACCCTACATATAAGCAGGCTTTCCTTGAGATCGCCGGAGCCAAGGAAGCTCACGACAAGTACGACACGACTTTCGACACCGTATACAGCAAGTCTTCCAACTATATCAAGAAACTCGAAAAAGATGCCGAACTGGCTGAAGTTGAAAAAGTGGCTGCGGAGCTCGACCTTAATTACCAGTTCTCTGCTCTTGCAGATGAATTTAAAAAAGAAGCTGCTTATCGCACGGCTTTTGAAGAGTTCGAGTCCCAGGTGTTCGCAAAACATGGCGAGGCTTCATTGCCATACCTAGAGCTGCTGCATAAGACGGCTGCACCTAAAGAAGAAAGAGGTGTGCATGACGCAGGCTATATGATGTTTGAAACATGCAAAGAAGCCTCTTTGTTTGATAATTTAATGAAAGCTGCGGAGGAATATATCGAGACAGCTAAAAAAGCTGAAGAGGTTAATGACTTTCGTGCCTTTGAGGCAGGCTACCTCAAGGAGGCGAAAGGTGAACTAGGCAAACACTGGCACGATGCTAAATGTCCTGAATGTGGCTGTACTGTAGGTAGACCTAAAAAAGGCTGTAATTGTGTACTCGACCGCGTGTCTTCATATAAAAAAGCTGCAGATAAGCCCGACGAAGAAGACGCAGATGATCAAGCTATGGATCCTGTATTGGCAGAGATTAAAAAAAAAGTAAAAGATCCTGAGTATTCTGTAGCAGAGAAGTATGACAAAGATCCTGTACTGAAAGAAGCTATGGATAAAGAAGCCTTCGGCTTCGGCTCTGTTTTTGAGGATTTGATACAGCATCCTATATCAGAAGCTTTTTCCCACGGGTTTAAGGCTGCCCCTAAAAAACCTAATCTAACTCTAGAGAACATGGAGCGTAAGCTGCTTTTGCAGGAGTTGATGATCACGGATCCGATCATATCGAAAGCTAATAAAGCCAAGGTGGTTAGAGCCTACGAGCAAATCTTGAGACTTTCTCCGGAAGTATCAAAACAAAAAGAAGTTGTACGCGCCGAGTTGCGAGCAATGCTAGCTACACAAGCATTGAGTAAATTTGACGCAGACATGATGACTAAGCTGGACACAGGAATGTTGAAACATCGAGTAATGACGCACGAATTCAATAAAGGAGAAACTAACAACTTTAGATTTTAATACCTATGGCTACTGCACTTAAAATTAAAAAATACATAGAGAATGACATCTGGAAAATTACATTCTACCTAGATGCCTCTTCGCTACCTGAAAGCGATAAGGCACTTATTCAGAAGTTTGGAGAACCTGAGATTAATATAGGAGGAATATACACTATCACAGTCGGGCAAAGTGATACCTATACCTATACACTACCCGACAAGTTTTTAAGGGTGCGTACAGACTTACCATACACACAGGAATTTGACGCTAAGTCTCCTGACTTCGAGGATTACACTGAATTGAAAGCTAATGCCTTTTTAACTCAGTTTAAGGCGTTATATAGTGAAGCTTTTTCAGCCTTGAGAGCTAACGCAGATACCTTTACAGGAGAAGAAATTTATAACATCTATTAATTTATGCTATATAGTGAAGACCCAAACCTAGAGCAGGCGTTCGTTGACGGTATTTTTAAACGGGCTGATGAGTTAGGTATGACCAAAGAGGCCTTTCTGCCTACACTCATTAGAATTGCCGCACCCGTACTTAGTAACTGGGGAGTTAATAAAGGTTTAGAAAGATTGGCTGCAGGTAGGCGTATAATGCGGGGGCCATTTAAAGGGAAAGCCATTCCTGCACCTATAGTCAAACACACAAAAGGCTTAGTCGACGCCATGAAAGACCCCTTCAGTCTAAAGGGTATGGCAGCTAATACTGGCACATTTATGCTTGGAGACGCACTAGCCAGACCTATTTATGACCCTATAGCTCGTGGTCTTGAAGGACCTGACCCACAACAGTCTGCGCTTATGTCGGTTTCTCCCCACGGCCAACGCATTGACTAGTAGGCATATAACATATCGCTATGTATCTTTATAGTAAATTGTTCCGTCCCTTAGAAAAAACCGCAATAGGGGCACCCATGCACCTTCCTAGTTTGCAGCATAAATTAAATTTGGGTAGAGGCATCGCTGGCGCAGCTAACGATATTACAAATAAAGTAAGTCCAGAAGACGCAGCTGCTCTGGGTGAAGGCCCTCAAACTGGTGAATGGCATCCTGAGCTAGGTATGGCAGGATTGAATGCAGGATTAGGAGCCGCTAGCTATTTAGGAGGGCGTAAACCAGGCGTGACAGGGACAAACTTCGAACAATTAAAAAATTCCTGGAAAGCTACAAACCCCAGAAACACTCTACCGAACATGGCTGGAGCCTTAGGTAGTGTAGCGAAAGCAGGGGTCGTAGGCGGATCAGCTCTAGCTGCAGCCCCTGAATTAGTTAGCGCCTGGCGAGACCCAGAGAATAGAGGCGCACATCTAGGTAATGCTGCCCTGTACAGCGGAGCAGGCGGAGCAGGTTATTTAGCAGCTAAAGCCGGTCCAGCTCTCCAGCCAGCAATAACTAAAGGAGTAAGAGGAGCACTAGGTAACACCGCTGCAAGAATGGTCGGAAAAGCAGTAGGTTCTCACATACTTCCTGGGGTAGCTTCAGCCATGGATATTAATTACGGCATGAATAAATTTAAAGAACCTGGGTTATTAAACAAGGCTCAAGGAGCGATGAGTCTAGTTTCAGCGGGAGCTAATTTTCTTCCTCCTGTAGGTCCGCTTGTCAGTACCGGCATAGATATAGCAAATCAGGGAGTAGATGTCTGGAAGAATCTGAACACGCAGCCCAGTAAATTCATGGAGCCCCCCCGACAATCAACAGCAACACAAGCCCCTCAGGCAGGAGGCAACTTACCCAAACATAACGGATTGGTACCTCTAGATCCCAAGCTTATGTCTATTAACGACCGTGTAGGTGGCTGGTTCGGCGCAAGCCCGCCAATGGTTAAGCCAGAATGGCAAACCCAGCAATTATCCGCTCAAGGCAAACCTACAGGAACGAAGCCCAGTCCAGCTCCTACACAGAATAATACTATACCTGCGGCAGCCGCAGCACAACCACAAAATACTCAAATGAAAACAGCAAATACGCAATTTAGTCAAGCCCTGGCAAATCCGGAAGCTGGTAAAGATTCTGATTTATATGCAGCTATACATCCTTCTATTTCTCCAGAAGCGCACAATAAAGCAGATGTAGCTAGAATAGCGGCATTAAAAGAACAGGTACGTAAAGGTCTCGTAGGGATGCAATATGCCACAGGACTCAAGCAGAACACCGGAGAAACTTTCTATGACGAGCATCCAGTACAGGCAGTAGCTACAGACCTAGCCAAACATTCTTTACCTATAGGTGCAGCTGTGGCAGGTGGGGGCGTACTTAAAAATTTGTATAGTCAGTGGAGCAATATGAATAAAACAGAGCCGGCAAGCATGGCTCGCGAAGGAAATCCTAAAGCGGATGCATCCAATTCTTCTGTTTTGCTAGAGCCTCAAAAGGGTAAAATGCGCCCCGATGTTTCTCGCGTTTTTGGAGATTTGCAAACCGACCCAGAGAAGCGTTTAGCTATCCTGGATAGATTAAATAAAACAGAGGCAGGTCACCCCAAATCTTTTTTAGCTCAGTACAGGCAAGCTAAAGCGCTCGGAAATAAGGACGCTATGCAGGGTGTCATTAATACTGCTAAAAATTCTCCAGCCGCAAGTAGTTTAGCCTCTTATGCTGATGTGCATGAGTCGTTACAGAGGGCGCACAGCAAAGGAGGACTAAAGGAATATATAGGCGAAGGGCTACATTCTTTACGAGGGAAAGGGAGAATTGGAGATTTTATCAGCGAACATTTCGCCCCAAGTAAGGACCAAGCTGTAGCTGATTTATTTGAAAAACATAATTTGACTGGAGCCAACCCGCACTTTGATAGCGAGTTGGTCAAAGACGTTATGCATGAATATCGCAGAGGAGGAGATTTTAGCCTAGCAAAAGATCCAAAAGGCGCAGCGTTCGTAGACACATCGCTTAGGAGGCTGCAAGATAAGAAGCACCAAGAGTCAAGTATTCTTAAAAACTTAGTAAGGCATAGAACTCCCTTATTGGCTGGAGCCGGCATAGCTGCAGGAGGAGCAGGGCTTTATCATTTGCTGAAAGCCATACAGAATCAAAGTAATTCTTCAGGCAAAATTAAAGATTGGAAAAAGACACTACTCAAGTCTCGTGGAGAGTTTGACCGTGCCGATAAAATACAGTAATTATGTACAAAGGTTTAATTAAATTTAGCGATACGAACGACTGGAACTGGGACATAGAGCCTGTACAGTTGATTCATAACAGTAATACCCTCACCAAAGCAGGTGCAGATAACTCAGAGCTTAGAGCAGAGAAGACCGCCGGACAGACAGACGTACTAGTTATTGCTCTGGGGGCTTATGAGGGTACAGGAGCTAACAGAAATGGTGATATTTTTAAAGAAGCTGCCTGTAAGCAGCATTACAAAACTTTCGTTAAGTCTGGAAGCAAACGGAAAGATGGTTCTTATGATGGTAGAGCTTTAAATAGGCACCACAAGAACAAGCCTGAAGACCCTAAATACGGCAATATCAAAGCAGCTTCCTATAACGATAAGATGAAGCGTATCGAGCTTGTTATCGGAATGGATAACGATAAGTGCGCCGAAGAGCTTCAAAAGCTGGCAGAAGGAAAGCAGATCAATGTTAGTATGGCAGCTAAAGTAGCCTACGACAAATGCACTTGGTGCGGTCATGAAGCCAAAACGGATAACCATCGCTGCAAACACATCCCTTCCAAGCTAGGAGAGATTAACAAGCGAGGAGAGATGTGCAGTATGGACAATATCGACCCTAAGTGGTTTGAGTTATCTATTGTTGGAAGACCCGCCGACCGCATAGGCATGAGTCTTAAACTGGCTTCAGATAGCAGCTACGTTAAAACAGCTTCAGATTACAGAGAGCTTTATCCTGGTTTTGTGGCTCCTGACGATGACAGTTTTTTGCAGATATCCAAGTACGCCGCAGAAAAAAGGTCTTTGGTTAAAAAGCTGGCAGCCCTGGAAAAGCATATTGATGGGGTTATCGAAGGAGGACCCAAAGACTCTAAAGATAAGTATCTCGCAGAGCAGAAAGGTAAGTTAAACCACGGAGACGATATCTCTGCTAGTGCCATGGAAGAGCTTAGAGGTTTTGAGCCAGCCAAACTGCTTAAAGCGCTAGCAGATAAAGGTATTGTGTTTTCTCCTAAAGACTTTATTAAATATCTTTTCGGAGCTAAAGGCATGGAGGGAGGGGCAGGCGAGATGTTTAGCAAAGTAAAAAAACATCTTCCCTCTATGTTTTCTGAGCTTGAAGAAGATGGCGATGATGTATTAAATGAGGAGAAGTATGAGCCGTCACATTCTGATATAATGCCCAAAGGTATCATGAATATGGTGAAGAATCTTTTTGAAAATCATTCGCTTTTTGACCAGCCCGCACATGGTAGAATAATGCGCATCACGATCGTTAAGAAAATGCCTATAGCCAAATTAAAGCATAAAGAAGAAGACAAAGAGATGTCTAAAGAATCAGCCGTAAAGACTTTAGCAAAAGAATATGCTGCGTATAAATTGGCAGCTCTTCGCTATATGGCCAGCCAGAATAAACTAGACGAAGATACGATATTTAACGCACTAGTACAAAATAGATAAAAAAAGATTGGAACACTACAGAAATTCAGTTAACATTTAAAAAATAAACCAGTAACTATATGTCACATCCTTACGCAAAATCCCTAATCGCAAATTTCTTACAGTCTAAAAGAGCTGCTGAAGAACCAGGTAACCCCGCAGAAGCAGCGCATGAACAAAGTGAAGCCCCTCAGGCAGAAATGCTAGAGCACGCTATGGGTGGTGGAGAAGGAGCCGAAGGCCATAACGAATCCGCACCAATAGGTATGGGTATGGGTATGGGTATGGGTGGTGGAGAAGGAGGCGGAGATATCGAGCACCTTCTTTCCCAGCTTTCCCCACAAGAACTGGAAGAATTGGCTACAGAGCTTTCCTCAAACATGCAGCATCCGGGAGAGGCGGCAGGTGGAGGAGAAGACGTCGCAGCTTTGGCGCAAGCCATACAAGGACACTTAGGTAGTTCACCAGAAGCATCCCCAGAAGCAGCTGCCTCTTTACCTCCGGAAAAAATGGCTGCATTCCGCATGCTTAAATCTGCAGGTTACATTGAAGGTTTTATCAGCAACGCCTTACAGCAAGGAGCGAGTGTAAAGCAGGCTGTTGACCTGTATGATAATGCTTTGACGCAAACCATTTCAGCTATCAACAAGCAATCCTCCGTCAAGAAAGCCAACTACAACAAGAACACCCGCACCAACCTTAAGCCTAAGGCCGCTGAAGACGCTTATTTTGAAGGTGTGTATAAACAGGCGCAAGCTTACGGACTTTCCCCAGCTCAAACCCAAACCTTTTTGTCAAAAGCTTTTAATTCTAGATAACAATAAAAGTATTTACAAAACAGAAAACACAAAGTAAACTTTAAAAAATTAGGAGTAAATAACATGGCTAAATTAACTAAACACGCAGAGGTCCTCAATCAACTTCATTCAATGGTGAAAAAACAGGCAGAAGAAGCACAGAAGAACATCTCCGGAGCACCCGGAGGAGACGTCAAGTCTGTTAGTGTCGGGGACGAGCACGAAGGCTATAATAAGAATTCTGTAGGTCCTGAAAATGTTCCTCAGAGCTACTCCCAGAAACCTTCTGAAGACTCTTCCGAACCTCTCGCCAAAACAAAGACGGCAGAAAATCTTGGAGCAGAAATTCTAGATATTCTACGTAAACAAGCTGAAGCTCAGGACTCCGCCACCGGCAAGCCAGGCGCTGTTAAATCTGAAAGCGTTGGCGATGGCCAGGAAAAGACCGACAAGAATGCCGTGAAGCCTGAGAACAACAAGCAGAACTATAGCCAGAAAGCATCGACAGATGACTCTAAACCTTTAGCTAGCGCCAAGAAGGCAGCTGAAGTTGAAGAGCTTGCCGCCAAGGTAGCCTCTTACGAGTTGGGTCGCCAGTTCTGTGCCGCCCTGTTGAAGGCCGCTAGCGAAGCTCCTGCTGTAGATGAACTGGAGATGCTGAAAGAAGCAGGTCGTAGAGATTTTGATGTACTCATTGCTCAAGCTGCTGAAGAACTAGAAAATAACCAGCAGCAAGAAAAACAAGCAGCGCAGCAAGCTGTTGAAGCTGAGACAGCAGGTGCGACTTATTTTGACGAATTGCTCAAGCAGGCCGCCTTGGAGGAAGCGCTTGCTGAAAACCAGCAGCTTTCCGCTAAATTAGCTGAGTATGAGGCTTTCTTTAAGCAGGCAGAAGCCGAGCAACATGCATTCGCAACACAAGAAAAATTAGCCGCATCTGTCGCAGACACTGTTTTAAACAGACTTAAGGCTGAAGTGGTTACTGGCGAAAGCAAGTAGTTCAGGCCACAATAACGATGGCTGCCACTTCTGCGAAGAAAAGCTTAGTTGAAGAGCAGGCTCTGCAGGCTCTTCAACATCTAAGCCAAGAAGATAAGTCTAAAGTCATTGAGTATATTGACAGTCTTATAACTCTAGAAAAGGTGAAAAATGACCAAACAAGCACTACATAAAGTTGAAGCCTTTGTTAAGGTGGCCTTGTCAGAGATTGCAGAGCTTAAACAGCAAGTACATACGCTGCAGGTTAAAGAGGGAGCAGAAACGGTTAGGAAAAACACTGAGCTAGACCAAGCAATTAAAAAAGCCGCAGACGCGATGTATAGCTCAGATTTTATTAATGATGAGGATGAAAGAGCTCTTTTCGTTAAAAGAGCCAAAGAAGATCCAAAATATCTGGCTAAGGTGGTTGAGCGAGTTTGTAACGCAGCTGACGTAGCCTATATGGGCAAGTCTGCAACTGTAAAGGCCTCTGGGCAGTCAGATGATCCTGTACTGAGGAGAGCTTTCGGTTACGACAATGGTTATAACCTACTAGACGATTAATTTATGCCTAATATTGACGATAGTTTTATTGCCGGATTTATAAAAAGAGCCGGTATGTACAGCCTCACCGAACAAGAGGCCGTTGCGCTACTTAAGTCTGCATCATCTCATTTTGGTTATTCTGGTACTGACGAACTCGGGGATGCTGTGAGCGAAGAAGGAGCTCCCGCCCACCTGGCACGCAACATAGGTAAATACACAGGAGCAGGAGCAGGAGCCATTACAGGGGGCTTAGGTGCAGCGGCGCTCGCCTCATTATTGAACGGGATAACACGTAAAGTTAATCCGTATTCAGGCAACGCTAGTGTGCTAGCTTCAGCCTTGAAAGGCGGAGCTATAGGGGGAGCTGTCGGCGCTGGTGTAGGTACCCCCGTAGATATGTTGACCAAGCAAATGGCTGAAAGAAAATTATTAAAAGAACGCTTAACCCAACAGGAGGAGTAATCTATGAACACACAACAAGCATACATCACTGGATTCGTTAAGAGAGCTAGTGAATACGGAGTATCCCAACAGGAGGCTCTAGAGCTTTTAGGAAAATTTGCAAAAGATAAACATAAGGATAAAGAGGAAGAGCATATAGGTCCATGGGACGCAGATAACACAGCCTCAAGATATGCTGCAGATGAAAAGCTGAAAGGTCTTGTCTATAATCGCAAACATCATCTCGGGCATTACATAGCGAACCCTTTTGTTGGTGGCCCATTGACCGAGGCAGCAACTAGGGCAGTAAGAAGGTATACTGGTGGTACAGCAGGTGACATGGGGGTAGGTCTCTCGGCTGCGGAAATGGTGCCCGGACTCGCTCCGGTGGCAGCTTTAGCCAAAATGATTCATGGGGGAGGTAAACAGCAAAAGGCGTTCATGGATGAGATACATAAAAAGCATTTGAAGGACGTGGAGACTCCAAGTCTATTCGATTAAAATAATATTGACTAAATAGTTATTTTCTAAGAAAATAACTATATTAACTTTCAGCAGACAATTTCTGAACTCTCCTTGATCGGAATTCGGGGTTTGAAGCAAACTGAGGAAAACCTCAAAAACAAATCAACAAACAAAACAAATAGGAGAAAACTAAAATGATTAATTTCAAAAAAGGACCTGCTCTTAGTTTGCACCAAATCAACTATGTTGGGGTGCCAAACAACGAGAGCGGCGCAAATATCGAAGCAGGGATGATTGTTCGCTTGGAACCAAACGGTGCAGTCACAGAAGTCAAAAAGGGCTCTAGCGTAGCTACAGCTAAAGATGAACTTCTCGGGTTTGCAATCAACAGCCAGACAGCTGGTGACGTGATTGAATCTGGAGTCATCGGCGTGTATGCTTTGGATGGCGCATCCGTCATCGAAACCGATAAGTTCGTTGGAGACGCCTCCAGCTACAGCCTCGGAGACTTGCTTACAGCAGAAGCCGGTACAGGTAATGTTAAGGCAGCTGGAGGATCTGACAGAGTCATCGGCCAGGTTGAAGGCAGCCGCTCAATCCCAGGCGTCACCCAGGTGATCAATGGTTATAAAGTGCAGGGTGTTATCACCGTGCTCGGAGTTAAATTGTACAGCTAAACCTAGATACATAATATATGGAAAAAATCGCTAATCAAAGAGTGTTCAACGATACGTTCGTTGAAATGGTTAAAGCTGGTGAAGAAAAGAAAGCAGCTGTGAGTGCACAGTCCTTCACACGTAACAAGCTTCGTGAAGAAAGCTTCACAGAAAAGATTATCACACCTATCGACATCAGCAATGATGATCTCGACAAGTCTGAGAATCCTGAGCTTCTTGTTAAGTGGAACGATCGTGAGCCTGATACTGCTCCTGCCGTCACTATTCCTTTGGGTGTAGTGCCTGACATGTTCCAGTTCTCTGGTACACGGTATCCTTCCTACTTCACACGTATCACGAGCCCGAAGTTCAACAAGGACATCGACCAGCTCAGAAGCTACGATTATGATATCCGTGCGATCATGCTTGAGTTGTCCACAAAGGACATCGCCACAGAAATCGATACACGTTTCATGACCCGCGTTAACAGTGTTATCGGCACAGTTAACACAGCTAATGCACTTAACGGTCTCGGACTTCCTCAGAATGTTACTATCAGTGGTGGTATCACTCGTGAGAACGTCGCTGAAGCCTTCAAGGTCATCAAGCGTCTCAGGGTACCTTTCGGTCCTTCTCAGCCAGACGGCGGAGAAACAAAGGGTGTTATGCTGATGAACAACGTTACTGCAGATGACTTCGTTAAAATGAGTCGTTCTGAAGTCGGCGGCGACATGGCGCAGGAAATGTGGGTCAATGGACTTCCTTCCAAGACTCTCTTGGGCGTGAAACCGATCTACACCATCAAGCGCGATCTCGTCCCTGACGGTGTGATCTATCTGTTCTCCTCCGAAGAGTTCTTCGGCAAGTACTACAGATTGCAGCCTCTCACAGTGTTCATGAAGAACGAAGCCTACTTCCTCGAGTACTTCCAGTACATGAACCTCTCGCTTGCCATCGGCAACGTGAAGGGTGTTGTGAAGATCGACTTCAACGCTTAATGCAAGAAAAGTAAAAGACACTATAAAAGGGGGCCTGCGGGCCCCCTTTTTGTTGTCGATATCCCTCTTGATAACTAGGCGGGTTAAATGTATAATTAAGCTATGAAAGAAGAAAATATCTTGGTGGACTTTACTAGGTATATGGAAAAAGCATCGATGCAGATTACACCTCCACCTGGGGGAGGAGGAGGCGGAACGACCGCAGCAGAAACAGCAGACCATTTACAGACAGCGGAAGTAAGCTCAGGCAACAACATGGCCAGGATAAACGCGACACCCATGTCGAACAATACCATGTCACCAGGAATAACGAACCCTAGCTCTGGAGCGCCTACAGGTGCACCATTAAAAGCTAAAGCGCTAGATCTGTCTCCAACACCACCAAAAGGTTAATTATGGCTACCCCTATTCTTACAGCAGAAGAAGTACGGCTCTTCCTGCAAGACAGGCAGGAGCTTAATCCATTGTTGTTGGGAGTTAGATTTACCCCTGAGATGATAGAGCAGGCGATGATTAATACGGTAGACTATTATAACCTAATGAACCCTCCTACAGGGATCATGCATTCTATAGAGTCGTTTCCTTATAGATCGCTTTTGCTGCTGGGTACAGCTGCATACCTTTTACGGTCAGGATCGATAAATGAGGCAGCCAACTCACTCTCTTATGCGGCAGACGGCGTACAGATTAACGATAAAGATAAGGCGCAGATATTCATGTCGCTATCGCAGGCCTTACAGCAAGACTTTAAAGAGCTAGGACAACAGATAAAGATGAACCATAACATCGCCCAAATATATGGAGTCAAACACTCAGAATATATCTATAGAAGGAGGTTCTAAATGATGCCGGAGAAACTATTTAATGCAGGAAAGCAAGCTTACCAGGCCGCAGATACCGCACTGCAAAGCCCATCTTTCAAGGCTAGAATACGTGCGAAAATATTGAAGCATAAGGTTAAAAAGTCTATAAACAGTATTTTAAATGGTGGTTTTGCTGAAGTTGCAAAAGACTTCAAGGTAGTTGCTGAAATATTGCGCGGAGGTAAATAAGCATGGCTGTAGCCAATAGAGTTTTTAAGCACATCTCTGTAATCCCTGATTGGGAAAGAGGACATGTTGTGCAGTGGCAGCTGGATCCTTTTTTTAAGGCTGTCCGCCCTTATAACTTTTCATTAGAGATTGCCGAGAACGACGCTTTTAATGAGTTGATAGCTACTAAAAAAAATCTTGGTGAAGTATTTTTCGCTGTAGATGATACGCGAGCCAAGCAGTCTTGGGAACCAAACTACGCTTACAGGGTCTGTCTTACTGCGGCAGATGGTAAGCGCTATAATTCTTATCCTGTACTTTTTGGTACTAGCCGACAAGAAAGACAGCGCTACGCTATGGCTGCTGAGGTAATACGTAAAGAAATACTGTTATGTAGATACGGAGGAGCATCTGCCTGGCTCTTGCGCAGAAAGTCTTATGGAGGAACTATAGGAGGCAACAGGGTAGCACATAAGAATATAGATCCTGTATCAGGTGTACCTATAGCAGATACGAAGCTAGAAGACTATGGCGTCGGAGTGGACGAAGGCTATTTTCCACCGGTACCTTGTACTTTTATAGTAGAATCTACTGACCAAGACAAGCAGCTTGACCCCAGCGGCATAGGTGTAAAAGAAAAATATAGTGCAAATATAAGAATGCCTGGTTACCCTATTACTGAAGTCAGAGATATTATTTGTGACGCCCAAGAAGGTGTCAGATATAGTGTCTCAGCTAAAAACACAAAGCAGTTTCCAGGTACCAGTATAATTATACTACAGAAGTTGTCTATGAACGTGATACCTATCAGCGACACAATATATTCTATACCCATTCCAGCGACGTTTGATTTTAAGGCGTAGCTCAAAACATACACCATGGCTGACGATACCGAAATTTGTCCAAACCCAAGAGTCGATCCTTATATCAGAGAGCTGAATGAGCGAGACGAGCGTGTACCTGTGTTAACTCCATGGACAGTACAAAACATCTGCTACGAAGCTTTAAAAAACTACATGCTGGTGAACTCGCCTCAAGAAGAAGGCTATATGTTTTCTCAAAGATACGACGAGGATCCACTCAAGTCAGGGATAGGTTTAGAGATAGCCTATAGCTACAAAGACGCTATCATCCAGAAAAGACCAGGGGTCTATATTTCTAGAGGAGAGTCATCATTTAAATACCCTATCTGGAATCAGCTGCTTGCCCAGAACCCTGCAGAGTCAACGAAGACCAAGTCAGCCATTATAGAGCTTCCTATAATTATTGCAATTGTAGCCACTAATGTGGGTTTTGTAGAACAGCTAGCTGAGTACGTGTTCAAATTCTTCTTGAGGCATTTAGAAACACTAACAAATGATTTTAATTTTCGAAGAATTCAAGTTGCTAACGTGAGTCCGCCTCAGCTATACTTGGAGAGTAAAGACCACTTTGTTATAAACATTACATTGCTTACGCATTTCGACATGAACTGGTACCTCATAGGAGACGACTTAAAGCTTAAAACATTCATGCTGTCTACCTCGACCGAGGGAGATGTTTGCAAATAAACAATAGTTAAAAAAAAGATTGCTCGCTAGCCAAAAATTAAATAGACTTAACTAAAGTATAAATAAACTATACAGGAGAAAAAAATATGTACATTACACCACGCGTCCTAATTCAACAAGAGTTCCTTCAGCTGCCTGTTTACGGAGAGTTTCCTCTACCCGCATTCATCATAGGTCCAAATTTTGACCTACATAGATATTCAGTGGCCGGAGAAAAGGCATCCACAATTATTGGAACACTTGATGGTGTGGCCCTCCCTGAGGCTAATAATTATGACCCGGTAGGTAGCGAGATCGTCATGAACAACTCTACCGTAATAGGTACACGTTATGATATTCCTAATGTTCTCCCTGGTGCGCATGTAGATCAAAGCTATACTAAAGTTTTTGCTGAGTCTGTCGAAGCGCAGTACTTCCCTCTTGAAGCTCTGGGCAGCTCTATTGAATCAGACGCTAGTGTAGAGCTCGTCCCTGGTCCTTCAGGGCAGTATCACAGCAATCAATTACAATTTACTGAAGTGTATCTAAAGACAGCTAATGGGCACGACCGTTCCTCTTGTTTTGGTGATCGTGACGTCTCTATCGGAGACATCATTACTGTTACAGATGACTTGAACAATGTTGCACGCTCGCGTGTTACCGCAGTCCATACGTTGACCCACATTGAAGACATGAGCCTGGCTTCTCAGGTGGCTCCTCAATTAGATCTTACAGGCTCAGGAGATTACTTCGGTACAGGGCAAGGTAACGACGCATCGAACACGTTTACAGCCACAGACACTAGTGTGTTCTCGGCAGCCGATGTTGTAGGAAATTATCTCACAACGAGCGAAGGAATTGTACGTAAAATCGTCGGCTTGGTTTCCGAAAAAGTACTTTTGCTTGACCAGATCTTGCCTGACTTAGGTGGGGACCATTATTCTTTCAGAATCGCAGGAACTTACGGAGACATCAACAACGCGCAAGCATCCACAGAGGTACTCAATGGTGCCGTGTCGACCTTACTTAGCCCTCCAGGTAACGTGGTCACGGTTATTAACGCAACTACTGCCTACGTAGGCTACAACAACAAAACTATCTTTAATGATACCTACAGAGCCACAGTCACTACTGGAGGCACATTAGCTGATGTGTTATTTAGGGTTGAGTCTTTGAACCATGCGTTCACCCCAGTTAATAATGTTGCACTTACCCACGTAGGCTCTGAGTATTACCTGACGCTGGACACCAATAACGGTAACAATGTCAGACTCAACTTCAAAAGCTCTACAAACTTTGTAGCTACCGCACAGTATTCTTTAACTGTCTTTGCTGATGTTTCCCCTGTTGAAATTGTTGGTGGTGGCGACTATATCGGACCCATCGACATGACATACAAGATTGTCGTAGAGCGTGGCGGAGCTTTCTATAACGGAAGCAATGCTGCTACCTGCGCCAGACTTAAAATTACAGCCTCAGATATCGATGTACCTTCTGTCGTGCTCCCTAGAATTGAAAGCTCTTTCCCTATCGGGCGCTTTGGAGTTACAGGTGAATTTGACGATGCCTCAAATAATGGTGGGCTTATCGTTGGTGATGTTTATTTTGTGCCTGTATTGGCCCCCAGACACGGAGCAGCCAGAATTGTGCAGCTTGCTGACGCTTTGCCGGACGCAATGCTCACCCCAGCATCTACGAACAAAGTAGCTACATTATCCCTTCATCAACGCAGCATAGAGATAGCGCAGATCCGTGACATCAACGGTGAAGAAGACAATAACTGGGACCAGGAAGACACGTACATATCTATCAACGCTAACTGGACAACTTTTAATCCAAAGCTGACTGTTCTGGGTGAACCCGCCAGACTTCCAATCTTGGCTGCAAAAGTATTTGTTGAGCACAGAGATCTGCTGACCAGTAATGTGGTGACTATCGACTCTGTTAGAGATTTAGCTAGTGTACAATCCAAACTAGGTGTCGTACACCCTGATAATCCTTTGGCTCAAGGGGTATACGACGCTGTACTGAATAGTAACAATCAGATTGTCTATTTCTTGGCAGTAGCCTCTAACGACCTTCCAGGCTATGTTGAAGCAATTAAGATTTCGGAAAAAAGCGATAAGGTGTATAGCTTTGTACCTATGACTTTCGACAGAGCCATCCAGGACGCTGTCGTATCTCATGTTAACGCCTACAGTACTCCTGAAGTAGGACGCTGGAGAATTGCCTGGCTTTCTGTCGAAGATAAAAAGACTAAGGTCCTGTATGACCTTAAAGAAGACGGAGAGACACCGTACACCGCCACAATCACTGACGACACATCGGTGTCCAATACTCAATACAAGCTGGTGACTGTTGTAGGAGCTAAGTTTGTTGAAGACGGTGTCAGACCTACAGACAGCATCAGGCTTAACTTCAGGATAGATCCAACAGGTAAGTTAATTTATGATGAATATATCGTGGACACTGTGAAGTCCAACACAACGTTAACTATAACAAGAGCGTTGGCTAGTCCAATTAACTCTGCGGTGAAGGTGCAAGTTATCAGAAACTATACTAAGTCTGAGCGCCACGAACATCGCCTTTATCGGTGGGGAGTTTAATAACCGCCGCGTGCGCTGCGTATTCCCAGACACATTCAAGTACGACGGTGTGGTCAAGCAGGGATATTTTGCTGCCGCAGGTCTTGCAGGTTTGCGTGGGGGAGTTGTGCCTCATCAGGGGTTGACTAATACCCAGTATTTGGGGGCTGACGACCTATCTAAGGTAGTTATTGAGTTTTCTCAGGACGACTTGAACACTATGGCAGAGCAAGGCATCTGGATAATCACCCAAGAAGTGATTGGTGCTACGCCTTATGTCAGACATCAACTCACCACAGACACAAGCAACTTAAACACCTCGGAAGATTCCATCACGACGAACGTAGACAATATCAGCTATGCTCTAAAGAATGTTTTAACACCTTTCATAGGAAAATGGAACATCAACCCTGCAGCGGTTTTCGCAGTGAGAAATGCTGTAGTGAGTGAGCTTTACTTCCGAGCCACAGGTACCCGCACAACGAGAGCAGGTAACCAATTGGTTAGCTTTGATCCACAAACCGACATCATTAAACTAGAGCAAAACGCCACCTACAAAGATAGAATTGATTGCGAAGTACGTCTGCATGTACCGTACCCAATGAACTACATCAGCTTAAAATTGGTTGTGGGAGATTAGTCGCATGACTTCTTTCGAAGCGGGGTTTTTAAAATACGCTGAAGAGTATGGGTTGTCTCCAGAAGAGGCAGCCCATACTCTGAAAAGAGCGTCAGACTATCCAGGCACACAAGAAATGTTTAAAAAGCTGCCAGAAGAAGCCGCACAGAATGAAAATCCTGAAAATCCTGAAGAGCTAGATCAATTGAGTGATCTACTTAAACAGCACGAAGTAGACAGCCATTTTCAACAGATTAAATTATAATGAAGATCATAGTTACAGGGGATTTTAGAGAGCCTATATTGTTAAACACAGACAAGGCTACAGGATTACTGATAACTTCCGATGACGATAGGCCCAATGTTATCTATCGCATAATCGGAGATGGGCAAGGCTGGGTAAGGTATACCAAAGGCGAAGATCCAAATTTTGATGATATGGCAAGAGCGCTAGGTTTGCTTGCTGACAAATAATCTTGAAAGATTCAAGATTTTAAGATATACTAATTAGTAAACAGTAAAACAATAAATAATAGAAAGAGATAAAATATATGTCAGGATCATTATACGGCTGGGGAGATACAGGGGCAATAACGCCAGTTCTTGCACACAAAGCCAACGTCAGTGTTGGAGGCATGAGCGGCACAGCTATAAACTCTAACATCACTTATCAGCAGCAAGTAAATAGAAGAAAAGTGATAGGTGGGGCAGGAACTCTTTTATGGGCCTGCCAGCCAGGAGGCCAAGCCACTATTCAACGTATGGTTACGAACGGAGGCTCCGTCACCATGCCTGGTTACGACAGTCCTTCGCGGGCCAGCTTTGAAGGCGGAGTTAGCATAAGTTGCGAAGGCTGCGTAGGAGCGCAATATTCTGTGGTTGCAGAGGTCGAAGGGCTCACAATTGTAGACAATATTGTGCTAGACTGCATTACTTGTGGTTAATAGTTAAGTATTTAAATTCAGGGTTATTTTAAAATAACCCTTGATAAAAGGCCTTAGTCTTGTAACTTAAGACTAAGGCCTTTTCGTTTTTAAATTACACATGGACGACCCACACAAAACAACAGCACACGCACGAACTTTAACTGCGCAGCAGAACTCTAAGATATTTACAGGGGTGGTGATTACATCTACGTCAGGATCTAGGACTGTGACTATCCAGAGAGAGAACTACGGCATAACTAGCGGAGGCGGTCTTGGTTATATGCAACAAGGCATTGTAGTAGGGTCTACTATATCTGCATTTCTAGGCTTTTCAGACTCTTGCCTATTGCAGCCAGGGGTCAGAGTATTATGTGTGTCCTCCACCGCATCCGATTGTTACGTGATAGGGGCACTGCCTCGAGCCACCCACAGACTTGAGTCATTACCTGCCAGGGCTATGCTTGGGGCCGGTAATGCACTAGCGGACGGAGCCAATAGAGTAGGACACCAGAATAATACTCCCTCTTTATACGACAACAGACGCCCAGGGGATGTTGTGGATGGTGAATATGTGATGAGTAATGAGTTTGGTGTTTTGCTAGGTTTGTACCAGGAGATGGCCAACCTCAAAGCGTCTGAGCTTGCGCAGATTCAATGCTTCTTGCTCGACGATTTGGTTAGAATCATTAGCCATAACTATCAACACTACACGGTACTAGGGGAATATAATATTTACCACGACGGTAGAAGGATCATGGCTGAGTTTGGAGCCACCCACAAACCATCAGAATCGTATGGTGTAGCGGCAGTAGCTGGAGAGGGTAAAGACAAGAAAATATTTGAAGAAGGCCAGGAACACAAAGTCGATGACTCCAAAGATTTCTACGAATTCCCTGACAAAGTAGATGAGCGAGTCAAGGCTGTGGAGCGCTTTAAGGTTTTTCTGGGGAGTGTGGGGGACTTCGTACACATGTTTTTGGTGCGCCCAGACCCAACAGAACTACGAGTTAATGACCCAGAAACAGAAATAACAAACCCTGACCTAGGGTTAGCTGACGTTCACCTAGGTACTGACGGAGGTATTCATGTAAGAAGCGTAAAGGAAATATTCATCGAGAAGACAAACTGGATTCGTGTACCTTTACGTAAAGCTGCTCCAGATGACCCCGGAGGAGACGACGCTAGAAAATTGGACTATAAGTTTAAGGAAGGGTTCGAGTTTAATAATAATGCCCTCCGATACAAGGACAACCCCCTTTTGTACGGATTGCAAATACGTGATTACGTAGCTTATGTTAATGAAAAACTGAATTACCAAAATTTCAAGTCACATGAAAAAGACTTTTATGTTAACGATAAACTAGATGATGAGACTAACCTAAAGAATGTAGGTACAGTAGATGCGGAAACCCCGCTAAATCAATCACAGTACTCTCTACGCACAGCAGGCATATATCTTATGCCCAACGGCGGAATAACTATCCGTGATGCCTGGAATTCAGCAATCATAATGGAAGGTGGAAACGTATATATTCAGCCAGCAAAAGACCTGATTGCCCAGCCTTTAAGAAACAACATTGTTAAGGCCGGAGGCCACATAAACATGGCCTGTAAAAAGAGCATAGACTTTTCTTCTTCAGAAGAAGGAGTAAGGATGAAGTCCTCCAAATCTCAATATTTTTATAGTGACACCGGAGGTTTAATCTTTGAGGCAAAGGGAGAGGTAGATACAGCAGGTATTCCAGAGCCTCAAAAAGAAGCTGTTGAATATGTAGGAGGTATCGTACTTAAAAGTAAGCTAGGGATATACAGCTATGCAGAGAAAGACATTCTGCTTTACGCAAAATCTCAGCTCTTACTGCAGTCCATAGGTACAGTAGATGTTGTAGCAAATACCACAGCCACGATTTATGGTAAGCAAGCGCTACAGGTGTATTCAGACGGCTCAGCAAACATATATTCCTCAGGCAGTGTATCCGTCCTTTCGGATTCAGGATGCATGCTGGCCGGAGCAAACTATACAGCTCTTGGACAAAAAGATCAAAACTTGGCGTTAGGCTATAGTAAGGATAGTCCATTTGTAGATATATTGCAGGGAGCTATTGAAGTATCTGAGATGACAAAATGGTTACAGGAAGCCAAAGAGTCTCGTAAAGACGTACTTGATAAGACCACGTTTAAAGACGAACAGTCTTTTGACAAGCTACAGTTCAAGTTTCTAGCTACTGACAAGTATGGGATTCCGTATTCTACGGACCCAAGTCTACGAAAGATCCCACTCGAGGACGCATTCCCTGCCACATTAGCACAACAAGATGACCTTTTATCTGAAGTGTACAGCCTGCAGCCGTGGGAAGAGATGCCTGTAAACGATACGTACCCATATCCAGGAAAAGATTTATTTGAATATTTCTATTATTCTGTCGAAGAGCCTGCTAATCTAGAAAAAAATGGTTTGGGTAAAGACTTGTCCAATAAAGCAGACTCAGCTAAAAAGCCAGGCAAACTCAAGCTAGAATCACTCAATAAGTACACAATACAATGGATCTAATTATGCAAGACGAAGAACAGGAAACAATCGTAACAGAAGAGGCAGAAGCGTTGTTCAGCCCGTCTATCGAGATGAACAGAGAGACCCCAAAACCTCCCGCCTTATCTAGCGAAGACAAAGAGCGCTTTTATAAAAGCATATTGTCAGACAAGCCTTATGAAGAAACTGTTCCGCTGTTTGACGGACAGCTAAACATCACGTTCAGATCGATGCTTGTTAAAGAGAACACTGACGTGGTGAACCAGATCGGCTTAGATAGAAAGAATGGTATCGCTGCAGATAATGATGCTTATTTAGTAACATTATCTGCTTACCGTATGGCTGTGTCGTTGATAGCTGTTAATGGTGAGCCGTTCTCCGCATTAACCAGAGACACATTCACTCCTAGTCATCCAAAAGACACATATGTACTGGCTAAATCCCTCCCAGTGTTTGATTGGGCTACACCAAAATTATCTGCATATTTGGATGCCTTTGCTAAGTTTGAAACAAAGGTCGTTAGGCTAGCATCCGAGGTACAGACACCAAATTTTTGGAAAGCCAGCGCGTAAAATGTCTTACTGAAGGCTATCTGCGCGGCTGGCTATCATTCAATTACCTTACAGACACTTCTCGTTTACGAGAAGAGATGGTGTTGGACTACATCGTAGAGCAACGACTCGCTGAACTGCTGACGGCTAAATTGTCGGTAGAAACTACCCTTACCGCAGGGGCAGCTAAAAAAAGCGAAGACATGATCGACGCGCTTTTCGATATGCTGAACTTATTAATTGAATTCAAATTGCCTTCTGCATCGCAGAGAGATAAAATTGAGGAACGGAAGAAAAATAAGCAACCATCTCTAAGAGATAGCCCAGATTTAAAAGACCCTAAAGATTTCACAGCTGAAGACATTGCCAGACTTAAAGGATATTTAGCTGAAGCTAAAAACTCCACAGATGCAGTTGCAAGTAAAGATAAAGAAAAATAGCCATGGCTGAAGATGACGTAATACCTTTTGGCGCGAACTCTACCTTTTCGTCCTATTCGCACATGGGGCGAAATTACGGTAACCCATTGCTAAATTTGATGGGTGTGATGGCTTCTGGGCATAATTATATGCCTCAGCCCCAGAACGGGCAGTCGATGCATGACGCCTTTTTGCAAAGAGAGAGGTCTGCACACTTCATGGAGCTTAAGAACTCTTCTTTTGCAGATAGTCCACTGATGAGTGCTCTGGGAGCCACTCGACAACAGGGCCAGCTTGCAGGAGCACTAGCCGGCTCACCTGACAGCGCTATAGCGAAAATGGTATCTCCTGTACTAGGAGGCAACCCAATGGCTGCGTCGATGCACATGTACGCCAGCATGGCAGGCAGGGACGCTACAGGAGCCTTCGGAAGAACGTCAAACATATCATCTGAGGAAACGGAAGGAGCCATGCAGAAAATGGCTCAAAAGTTTTATACAACGCAGCAATATGAGGGCCCTGGAGGAGGTAGAGAAGAAATACGCAGTGGGACTCAAAAGTTTTTAAAGGGTAAACTAAACGAAGGGCGCACTGGCGCTAAGTATCTGGCGGACCTCACAGGCGAAAAGTTAGCTGAGCGAGACTTTGTGCAGAAGGATGTGGAGGGGGGAGCCAAGAAGGGAGATTTGACCACCGAGGCGCGCTCGAGGCTTGAAAGCAAAATATCGAAGTTTGATGTTACAGATAGTACTGACAGTAAAAAACAAGACAGTATAAAGGACAAGCAGGCGACCCAGATGCAAAAGAACTATGACAACGTTTTGCAACAGAGCGACCGGGAAACACAAAAAGCGTTAAATGAGCGATTTGAAAAGCAGCTCAAAGCTTTCAGAATTGCTACAAAAGACCAGATAGAGCAATCCAGGGGAGCTGGAGGTGTGATAAGTCAGACTAAGCTGAACCATATTCTTACTGAGTATAGAAAGAATGGCCAGGTAGATCCTTCGGTAGAGTCGCAGGATGCCTCTACGCAGCTGGCAGATGACCTACAGCAGAGTGTAGACAAACTCAGCGGGAAAGCCGCCGCAAAAGAACAACTTAACACAGAATTTAAACAGACACAGCAGGCAATTTCAGATGCTGAAAAAAAGACAGCCACGCAGCAATTTGAAAAAACTTTACGTAGCCAAGGGCTTGGTGACTTGTTGGACGACAAGGATAATTCTATCAGAATAAAGAAGGGTCAAATAGACCCACGCAGAGTTGAAGATATCAGCGAATTATTAAAGTCCGGAAGCGAGACCGCAGCCAGAGAGCTTAACGGGGAGCGCACCCTCCGTCCGGAGGATAAACAGCGGTTTGAAGGAGCTGTTAAGCGTGCAGGAAAAGATATGAACGAGTTCCTTTCAGATAAAGGGGACGGTTCCTATGACGCAGAAAAAATTCATAAATTTCGAGAAGAAAAAAACGCCGCACTGCAAGATTCGTTTGTCAAATTGGGAGGAGCCGCTTCCTGGAACGAGAAAAGAAAAGCCAGAGGCGAGCTCAACGAGAAGTATAAAGATCTCTATGGCTCAGAAGCAGACATAAGGCACCTCGATGCATTTGAAGACACGTATGATAAAAAAAAGCTAGATAAGGCTGTAGCTGAGCGGGCAGGCTCACGCACAGAGGCAATAACTGAAAAAGCCCAAAAATTACTTTCCGCTTCTCCTGAAGAAAAGAAAGAAGCCAATAAATCTTTTGAGCAGGAGATGAAAAAGTATGGCGCAACAGCCAATGATATTGGTGGTGTGAAGACGCGGGGGGAAGTAGATATGGCGAAGGTAGAGCGTTATCTAGGGAACAGAGACAAAGCAGACAATCCCAACCTACAGAAAAATAGTGACGCATTGGAGGAGAAGCTTAAAACCCTAGGTATGTCCGGGCAGCAAATAGATAAGTATAAAAACAACGCAGGGACCATAGACTATGAGAAGGTCAAGAATCTGCCAGGTATGGTCAAAGAAGGACAACTCCCCAACGAGGGTGAGGAAGAAGGTGGACAGTCTAGTCGTAGACAATTGGCCTCCAGAAGCTATGAAAGAAAGAAGCAGGCGGTAAATATCAACGAGAGCCTTGACGATCTTGCAGCCTCAAGAGAGGGAGATGATGAAAAAGACGTGCAGAAAAATAAGAACGAGTCAGCCATAAAGAAGCTTATACATGCACATAGCACAGACTTTTTAGGTAAAGAAGTATCCTCTCCAGAAAAAGTAGATATGGGGGAAGCCAACAAAGTGCTTAAAGAAAGAGGAATGATCGATAAAAAAGGAAATCTGAATATCGAAAAGGCCAAGACGTACGTCGCACACCAAGCCCAAGACGATTACCTGGACAAGAAAGGTCAAGAAAGTCAGGCAGCAGAGAAAGCAGGGTTTAAATATAATGGTGTCAATTTTGCTAACACACGAGGCTTTAAGCTCGAAGAAATCGAGAAAGGCTTTTCTACAGCAAGTAAGCTAAGAATGCTGGGAGATCAACGTGGTAAAGATTACGGAGATGAGCTTGGTAAGTTTACAGAGAAGGCTGGGGGTTCTTTAAGCGCAGCCAGAGCAGTTTTTGGAAATCGTTCTACAGACGAGCTAGTAAAGCAGATGAGTAATGTGGCTGGAGCCGGTGCAGTAGATCTTACTAAGGAAGACGAAAACCTGGGGAATCCAGGAGACACTATCAAGGTTAGTAAAATGGAAAGCAGACTGCGTAGGATGAATGCCACCGCTAGGGTGGCTGGGGTAAGCAATGAGACAATCACAGGGTTGATGGAGTCAGGAAAAGATCTAGCCAAAAGCAACCCGCAGCTACAAAGAATGAACTCAGGCAGTATAGCTGAGCTATCTCTGAACGCTATAGGCAAGGCGTCTACAATGAGTGCAAATATGAGTGATGCGGATTATAGAGCTGCAGGAGGCGCGCAAGGGCTGGCAGCAGAGCACGTCAAAGAATCTCTAAATTTCGCGCAGACAGGTATGGGCGGCTTCCAGTCAGCAATATTAGCTGCATCTAAAGGAACAGAGGGTTATGAAGGTATTAAAAAAAGGTTTGCTCAAGGAATGACTGCCCACGAATTTAGTACTGGCGGAGCCTCGGAGATAGGTAAATTGATGGGAGGCAAGACAGCTATGGAAGTCTTGAACATAGGAAACAACAAGATGCTGCAGCAAGAGGGGTTTGAAGATGAGGATATAGCCAGCTCAACAACTGGTGAGGCGGCAGAGAACTCAGTAGTTAAAAGTTTCTTCGCACATAACAGAAGGGTTAAGGGACTTAGTGACGAGGCATTGACTAAAAAGTATAAAGAGTCTGAAGCAAAGGGAGAAAGCTATGCTGACTTTGAAAAAAGAGAAATTATGACAAAGCTCCGCACACCACGGCAGCAGCAAGAGTATAGACAGTCGAGGAGGATGATTCAAAACCATTTGCTCATGTCCGGCAAAACCGAGGCGGAAAAAAATGAGTTTAAAACCACCGTACAGGAACAAGCTAAAGACGAGGCCGTAACAGCAAAAGAATTTGACTCCGCGAATTCTCCTTTAATTACACAGATGACTAGCGCGATAGCGTCTGGTAAAGGGGTAGAAGGGGCTGCCGAGAATCTCGCAAAGGTCTTCTCGACAGACGACAAAATGTCTACCGAGAGCAAGAAAGCTATGCAGGACGCGAGAGAGGCAGGGGGCAAGATAGCTGAGCTTAGCGGCACAGAACATGGTGACAAAAAGCTCATGGAAAAAGGTATGGGTAAGGAGATGAATAAGATCATAGCTGATCGTCGAACGAGCGCAGAAGAGACACTCAAGAGCGACTCAGCCTCAGAGGGAGACAAGGCTGCAGCAACAAAGACCCTAGCCACTTTATCTAAAAAGGGACTTACCGATGAACAGTATGAGAAAGCGCGCAAAGCAGCCAAGATCAAAGGAGGAACAGCGTTAGAGGCTAGACAAAGACTAGAGACCTTGAGAGATACTAAAGATTTGAAAGCTGACGAAAAAGAAGAGATGGAAGGGCTTGAACTAAACGAAAGCACCGGAGCCATGGCAGATGAAAAATCCTGGGCTCTGGCCAAGGAAGGTACCGTACGCTCGCAGGCGGCAAGCACGGTACAAGCGCAAGCAACCTCGAACATAGAAGCCAAGCGTTCAGCGCTGGAAGAAAAAAGAATGGTTGGGTTAGACAAGCGGCTGCAGACTCATGCCAAGCAGTCAGGAGGAGAAACTATAAAAGAAGCTCTAGACTTCTATAAAGATAAAGGCGGCGTTAAGCAGATGATGAAAGACCGCGCGGACCCGTCTAAAAACAAAGAAAATAACTATTTCAGTCGTTTTGAAGGCATGGACTCAAAAGCGAAATCAGAGAAGTTCAGCAGGCTGGACAAGGAAATGAGCAGAACGAAAGACTATATCAACAGCGACAAAGAAAAGGCTGCAGCCAAAGGGCAGTCCGTATCCTCCGGAGGGAGCACAGGTCTTCTGACTAGTGGCGGTGGTGGAGATATATCCAAACTTTTTGAGGGTCTGATTCAGGCATTAAACACAGGAGCATTAACACGAGCTTTAAGCGACTTAGCTACCGCATTAAATTAAAAATATATTATGGGTGCAGCATTAATCACATCAGGAGGAAAAGACATATTCCAAAACGGTACCGGAGGTGGCTCTGGGCTGGTTAGTATTAGCGGTATAGACTCTATGGTTCAAGGCATCACCATCTACGACAGCGTCAGTGTTCAAATGGGGGAGACTATGCAGTTTTTTCTTACGTTTGATGACGCCACGAAATTTATCCATTTCGGGCAGGCAATAGGTTCGGTACAAGTACAGGGAACAGCGTACTGCTCAAGTCGTGGAGATATGCCCGGTGCAGGAAAATTCGGTGGTGTTTATAAGGGGCTTGTAGGGAAGGCTACAAAAATAAGTGTGGGTGGCGCCACAGTTAGAGCTGTGATTACCAGTGCTCAGCTGAGTATAGTTAGTGAGATGGATATTATGGGACATTTTACATTCACATTTGCCGTGATCCATAACGGCTAAACAACACAGAGTTAAATTATTTTATGTTAAATCATTTTGCATCTCTGCTTGGTAATTTGAATCTCTGGGAGATGGATTATGTGCGAGGCAAAGACGTTATCGGAGATACATTTGGCGAGATACTAGCAACACAAGACAGTGACTTGTTTTGGTCTGGCACATATAGCACTAGTTACACCAAGGCAAGAGGGCTCAGTCCGCTGATAAATAAAGATTTTTCTCAAATAGCGCTACCTCAAGAGCTGCAAAAATTTTATGATTTGCTGTTTCCGCCAAATACTTCAGCTTTCTATAAAGAGTTTCTGTTATATTGCTACTTGCGGCTCGTAGCGTCTACAGATAGAGCTGAAGACATTAAAAAGTATGATAGTAGAATTACCTACGAGTTGGACAGCCTGCAGGATTATTTTAAGTTCTCTAGAATTACTTCAGTCTATAGTTCTGATCCAGGCTTCCGATTGTACGTATATGGGGAAATGAAGTCTTACGAAGAAATGCTCGACAGTAGCAATTTTTTCTTGATAGCACAGATGGGTAGCTCTTCTGCGGTAACAGTTAAGAACGTGACTCAAGGATTGTATTATAGGCCTGCAGGGCAAGCCTCAAAAGAGTACAAGAGTAACGTTATACCCATAACCACCGCACCTTCTGGGAAGTCTTCAACTAAGATAGCTATAGGCGATCTAGGCTTGTATTTTTTTATAGAGGGCGATATGAGTCAGTTGACAAATACCGCAGGTAAGTTATGGACTTTTAATGTTGAGGCTCCTTTTATATTGGATACTTTTGCTAAAGTTAAAGAATTAGAGTCCCGCTACGCAATTGTTGAAGATATGCTTCATTACCACCAGGATGAGTGCAACTTGTCCTACGAGCACCTCTGGCATATGCATTATAACACTATACATAAGTTGGCTGGACTTTTGCATGCTTACGTAGAAAGGGTGAATATTGTATGGGAGATGTATCAATAGAAGCCCAGGGTGTTCCAGGTACACCAATAGGTGCTACGATTGTTCATCAGGCGGGAAGCATACCTACCGCTTATGTGGATCTGTGCCCAGGAAACGGAGAGAAGATCAGTAAAAAAGCAAGTTTTGGAGATATAGAAGGAAGTAAACGCAGCGAAGCCAGTGTCAGTATTAGTGTAAAGATAGCTATTAATGGTGAAAAGGTAACACGAAAGGTACACTTCACAGGGCTGCTGGACGGCATGTCCATTTCAAACGTCGCAGGTAACGTATCCTATCAGGCTGTAATCAAAAATAAGGCGCAAGCTGCGTTAGAGCTGACAACCCTCACGCCTGGGCTGTATCCAGGAAGTATAAACATATTTAAGCCGTCTAATTATGACACAGTAACCTCTGCCCAGGGCGAGGACGCAAAAGTAGAAGCCTGGACAAACCTTGAGCAAGAGGTAGCCACAGAACTCAACCCTGTGGAATTCTATACAGAATTAATGAAAGTAATTTTGAAAAAACAAGAAGGCGGTTGGCGCGAATACCTCCAGGACGAGACTTGTGTGGACGGAGCCTTTCCTTTTGAAAATGTATACTCGAGTGGTCCCTATAAAAAAAACTTAGGTATAGCTAGAGATATTTTTGAAAACTTGGATCTCTCTTCAGTGACTAAAGGAGCATTAGCGAACCTCACAGCGGAAAGTGAGGATGTGTTGACAGGGATGGAATATGTATTTAAACACGGTCCTCCAGGGCTTTTAGAAAACTACATGCAGTTCCTGAGTTCCATAGGGTGCTCTATGCTTTTTGGAAATTCAAAAGCTTGGGTAGTGCCAGCCAACTCTGTGTTTAAACCTCAAGCCTCAGAGGTCAATATAGCAAAACCTATAGACATTGTAAGTTATTCATACAATGATGGAGGGTTTAAAGACTTGGGACATGTGGTTGTATGCTCCGATGGAGGAGAAGGAGGAGGAGGGAATCTGGGAGATGAAACTTTTGATACCTCGGTGATAGGATGCTATTCAGCTGAACAAACTAACGCCTCAGGAGTGCTAGTCCTCAACATACACCCATGGATGGGCGTCAACCCGTTCGGCGCTAGCGCCTCTGACTCTCCTGAAGGGTCAGACAAGTATGATAAAGAAAGCGAATCCATGTATAGCGAGAAAGAGTCGTTGGGAGACGCCGCTAAAAAGGCCTCACAAGGGCACAAGGAAGCTGCAGATACCGCGCGCAATGCCTATAAGAGCACGTTGAAAGAGGTGGCAAATAGTTACGCTGAGTGCAAGTATCATCAATTTAAATACTTCGATAGACAAGGATCATTAACAACTGATTTTAACCCTAACTGGGCTCCTGGGGTGGGAGGCGTTTTGTACACAGAGACAGGAGTATGTATTTCTTTTTTTGTTACATCAGTAACACATAAAGTGGACCTTGTTGCCCCGTCTTCAGGCCAAGCTATGACCACAATAACTTATACTTCAGGAAGAATAAGTAGCGGTCCCTCAGGTGTGGAGGGAGATAAATTTTTAGGAGCAGACGGAGGAACAGACGCGAAGGTAGCCAGCGCATTTGTAAACGATTGCTCATAACAACATATGAACGACATCGAGAAACTCATTAAAGATAATAAAAAGCTGATCGAGCTGGAGGCTGCGCGTCACGCGACAAATCTTCCGTTGATCTCTGTACAGATAGAGGCCTATAGGTTGGCTCGAGAGGCAGCAAGAACCTACGACGCCGGCTCTGGATATAAGTTCAGCACACACCTGGTAAATAGCCTTAAAAAATTATCCAGAATGTCTACGCAATATGGCGGCGTTGTACGCATACCTGAAAACACACAGTTTGGTATAAACAAAATACAGAAAGTGGAAAAAGATCTTGAGCACACCCTAGGAAGATCTCCTACAGTTGAAGAAATAGCTCATCACTCAGGATTTAGTCTGAAAGCTACAAACAATATGCTTAACAGCAAAAAAATAAGTACAGGCATGTCTTCTTTGTTCGAGTCCCCGGCGCTATTCGATAGTACGAATGACGAGTGGGTACATTTTGTATATCATGATCTTTCGGACAAAGATAAACTTATCTTTGAACACAAAACAGGGTTTGGCGGTAAAAAGATATTAGGTAATGCTGAAATTGCTAGTAAATTGAATTTGTCTAATAGCACATTAAATAATAGAATAAAGCTAATGAACACAACACTAGCCAAAGGATGGAAATAGATGGCAAAGCCTCCTTTTAAAAAATTATCAGATTTGTTAGGATCCATATCTGGATGGCTAACGTCGTATATTCCTTATGCGAGGTTATCCAATGATAGACCTGGGCGTGTATGGTTCACGCAAGGTATAGAGTACACCGGAACATTTAAACTCAAAGATCTACGAGCAGTTACCGACAGGGGAGAGCTTAACAGTGAGTACGTTGAGAGATATAAAAATACGTCACCCAAAAGCAGAAAAGGAGTCAGTGCCCTGAAGGTAGAGATATCTGCTCTGTATAGTTTTAATAAATGCTTTGTGCAACGCTACAAGGGAAGGATGCATTTTTACAGAGATGATCTCATCCAGAAAGGCTCGCGTAATTCCGCCTCGGTAGGTACAGGCCTAGGGCTTTTCTCAACATTCAAAAGCAATCTAGATTAACCTATGGGTATAGCTAACACAGCCTCCACAGATTATTCGGGACGCCAGAAAGATATCAGTATATTCCAATATCCTGACGCTACGCTCGAAGGACCGCAGAACGTGGATGTTTCTTTTGGGGCGCGCCCACGATTTTGTTCAGGTGTACAAAAGCTAGTGCAGCGCTACGCGATTATGCTGATGACCAACATAGGGTCGCAACCCTTCTACAGCGACTTCGGGACTTCCTTGCTTTTCAGCTTACAAACAGGAGTCTCACCGACCGACAAGCTGGCTGCAGCGCAACTTTTTCGTTTGGCTAGCTTTGATGTAGTTGTTGAATTTAAAAAAGCACAAAGAGTCGCAGTTACTCCTCCCGACGAGAGAATTGTTTCTGCAGACCTGATAGATATTGTTTTGCAAGGGGGAGCAGTAAGTTTTAGTGTAAGTATTAAAACAGAAGCTGAAAGTGTTCTAGACTTCTTGGTTCCATTACCTAAATAATTTATGGCTGAAACAACCTACAATACCGCAGAGAGATTAACCGCTTTTATAGCCCAGAACTACACAGATATTGAGACTGGTCCAGGGTCAGTTATCAGCGAGCTTCTGATCAAGTTGGCTGCAGCTATCCAGAACGAGCAGTACAATACAATACAGACCTTAAACCAGGGCAGTACAATAAAGCAAATCACTGACTCCGCAGAGACCACATATTCGCCGCTAATGGATCTGATTGCTTCAAACTACAACACTGAAAGAAGCTCAGGAGTAAAAGTACGAGGAAAGCTGAAAGTAACTGTGTCTGCTGCGGATGACTATTTGTTCAGGAAAGGCTATCAGTTTGTGCAGCCTTTACTGAACCTAACATATACGATCCCTGCAAACATCAGATTCAGTATGAACCCCTCCAGAGTAACTACTGAGAAGCAGATGTACGCAGATACTGCAGGCTATTATTTTTTACTCGATGTGGAAGCTTCCGCAGAGGGCCCAGAATATCAGGTTGCTTCAGGCACTAGATTCACACTTCCACCAAAGTTTTTCATAACTAACCTGGTATCTATTGAAGCGTACGGTAATTTTTCATCTGGAGCAGCTAAAGAAAATGATAAGCAGCTAGTAGCTAAAATAAAAAACAACCTAGGTAACTCACGCTTTGAGTCAGAGGCAGGAATATTTAAACAGTTCAGCAGTACATTCTCAGGGTTTAAAACGCTATCCATTTGTGGTGCGAATGACCCAGAGCTGACAAGGGCTAAGCAAAACGCCCTAGGCATATCGACTTTTGGGAAGGCGGATGTTTATGTGCGTAGCAGTCTAGGACCAGAGACAGTAACAATAACCAAGACAGGTAAGCGAGTAGCTGATGGCTTGTGGGAGCTAGATATAGCCAATGATGACGCGCCAGGCTTCTATTACGTGAAGTCTATAATACCTCTAACCACGGAGGCAGATTTAACAGGTACCCTGGTGGTGGTAGACACACATTACGGCACTGGATACTACCCATTTCAGAGGCATAACGAGCTGAACAACGACGACGAAGCACGTTTCACAAAATACCAAACAGCTAGACTAAGGTTTAAATACACCAACAACTCACTAGATAAAATGGACTTTGTGCTGCAGCTTGTTGTGCAGCCGAATATTCTCGAGATGCAGGACATGCTGCTGCTGGACAGTCAGAGATTAGCTTGCGCAGACTATTTGGTCAAAGCCGTGGTACCTTGTTTTGTTTCTTTAGAAATCAATTTAATCAAAAAAAGAACAAGCGACACTTACACTTCGCTTAACTTGCAGAAGCTTAAAAAAGACATATTCTCTTATGTGAATTCCATACCTTTTGGCGAGGAATTGCAGGCTTCGTCGATAATCGATATATGTCATAACTATGACATCAAGCGCGTAGACCTACCAATAAAGATGAGTGGTAATGTTTTCTGTTCCGATGGAACAATAATCCCACTAGCTGACTCAGCTGTGTTAACTATACCTGAGAATCTAGCTAAAGGGGTGACCAAGAAAACAACGCTCTATTTCATAGATTATTATAGGTTTGAAGCTGGCGTGGTGCAGCCTATCGACAACATAGCTTTGAGTATCGCTTAATTATGAATATCGATTTCCTGTCAGCTAAATTCCCGGCAGAGGATATCACTGATGGTCAATATCTTTACCGCTCACTAGGTTCGTTTTGGACTCAGCTATTCACAAGCAAAAACGAGCTGAAGGGATACACTACCGGTATGGCCGAGGAAGCCATACAAGCGTACTATAATCTGGTAGAGAATATTCAAAAATACTCTATTAAAGATATAGGTGTACTGCACAAGGAAAAGTGGCTTCCTTTGGTGATTAAAAAGTCAGAATATAACAAGGCTCCTTTTGTTTTTGAGAAGGATGGAGCAGTCTTTGGTAGTCAGCCCGTAACCGACTTGTTTTACGGAGGACAATTATTTCGATTTGGTGAGGCTAAACATACGGATGGTTCCACAGTCTACAGCTTTTCTCTAACCAATAAAGTTAAGAAATTTAATGTGATCGCTGACAGAATTATTGCTCCCCAGGTAATGCTGATTAGTGGTGTTGATGTTATTCTCAAAAATAACGTACTATTCTTTAACAAAGATATCTTCAACGATCCGTCACTTGCGCGAACCAAGATCATTACTTCAGAAGGTGCTCCATCTTTTTTCAAAGACGACAATGGTGCATTGGTAGAGGACGAGTTTGTAATTTTGTGGTTGTATAATGCCGAGCTGGACGAGGACGCGTTATATACGAACTTCGGCACACTGCTTGATGTAAAGATGGATTCGTCGCAAGCATATAAAGATATCTTAATTTCTTTAATGAACCTTTATGTAGAGGGTCCCACGATTTCTGCACTAAACAAGATTTTCGCTGTATTGGCAGGATGTCCAACTATCTTGGGAGTTACTGAGACGGTCGAAGACATCTACGAGGACACCCGGTTTAAATATGTGATTACAGATAAAAATGTATACAGGATAAACCTAGCTCAAGAAATTGCTGATTTTGTACAGGTGAACGCTGTGCTGCAAGCCGGAGACATATTAACCAACGACGTTCTTCTTATTGATAGTGTGATTGACCCTGTGTGGTGGCTAAGCAAGATAGAGACTCGCAAGCTGGCGTTTGCTTCTTATGTATTTAATGCAGAGATTAAAGCACAATTATTCTTTGAAAATACCGACACTTTTGTGACATGTGATATCACAGGTTCTGCAGGCAGCTTGAAAAGAACCATAACCTTCCCTGTTACAGGTAGACGAGAAGATGTGGACGCGTTTCACGCATACATCAATAAAGAGAATACTACAAAGGATAAACTGTTATATGCTTTAGGGCTTTTAAAAGATGCAAGCTCTAGGGCTCCAGTAAACCCACTGAACTTCATACTTAGCAATTTCTTAAAAAACAACACTTTGTTGTTGAAGATGTCTTTCACGAGTGAGGAGCAAATGCTTACCTTTTTGGAAGTTTTCCCGACACTAGACAAGTATTTGCCTCCTCATGTGTATGTGCTTGTGTACGTTAATTTCAAACTAGCTATTGATAGTCTAGATAACTTGAATAACAGCTTAACGATCCCTGGTTATTACCCGCTAGCGTTTAGCTGTGACGGATCATCTCCAGCTACTGGAGCACGCCCTGGAGATGTTGTTAGTGACCCTGAATATTATAAGGACTACAGAAACAGAATATTTTGCATATCTGTAGGACCATATAAAGAATTGACCGAAGGAGACACTAGTACAAAAGCTCCTCTGCATGTAGCTGGTAACCTCGCGGAGCTCTCTGCCAACAACTCCTCAGGTAAAGACTCCTCTCCAGGTATTAAATGCGGAGTCATGCGTACCGAGATACCGGAGAGCGTATTATCTCCTGGCGAAGACGTGTACAGGAGGCCCACCACCAGAGAGGTTCCGAGTATCTTATTAATAGACTTTTAATCAAAAATCAATATAATGTACTCTATGGCTACATTAGAAACTTTAGCAACAGACAAGGCACTATCAGGCTTCATTAAAGTATGGAAGACAGACTCGATTTCGGGAGAAAGTACGTTGCTTGTAGATAAACCCAACATGATCCTCAAAGGAGGAGCAAATATAATCGCCAGAGCCTTGGGAGGCGACCCACTAGCTAAAATCTGGGGAATGTATATAGGTTATTGTAATGCGCCAGGAGATTTTCAAAAACCTAGCATAGACATAGACTACAGCTCGCCATTCATTAATTACGTCGGGGACTTTGGTTATTTGAGAGAACCTCTAACCTTTAATCCCAACTATCTGTATTCTGCAGGCTACGAGAACAGCGAGAACACGGTGCTTTTTTCCACAATGGTCACCACAGCCACCAAAGCAGGAGGAGCAGATTTCAATGAGAGCAGCCAAATCTACGAGGTAGCGCTGGTCTCAGTGCCGGACTTAGCCAACCCAGGCAAAGACACGGTGTTTTCTAGAACTAACTTTAATCCTGTGTTGTATAACTCGAACTATAATTTCACCATTACTTGGGGAGTTAGAATTTTAGTGCCATCCGCATAATGTTATGAGTATCACTCCTTGGCTACCTACGGTTAGAAAAATAAGAGATGGTGAAACTGTTGAGCAGGCTACCGTTAATGTACCTATCGAGCAGCTGACTCAACGTGAGCAGCATCTATATGAGAAATTTGAAGAGCTCTTAGGCAAATCTGTCCTGACCAGCTTCAACCAGCCCATACATCCAAAAGAGGCGCTTGTTAGTGATGAATTAAATCTGGTGTATTTTAAAAGCGACACAGATGGCGTGGGGCTGGCAAGAGGTGTCACAGGGTTTTCATCCAGCACCACATCTTCGATGTTCACACCAAACAACTCAAACTACACGTTCGGGTTGTTGAAAAGAATATATACGCAGACCATGACAGCAGACGTGTATACTGAAGGCTTATGCGAGCTGTCAGTAAACATAGACGACCCGATCCGAGGGCTGCTACAAAAAAACTCAGCAAACCAAGCCGAGACTTTTGAGGTAGGTCCGTACTATCTCTCAAATAAGTCTCCTGGAAAGATTACCAAAGACCCTTCAGGAATACCTGTTTATGTTGGGTACGCTATAAGTAAGAGACAATTTTTGCTACACACTAACGTAGATGAATTCTCGCAGTTTTTTATAAATTACCGCTATCATATTCTTGATCGTGTGGCAGGCTACCCTAGGTTATCTGACGGTACTTGGACAATATCGTCTCAAAAGTACCTGGCTGGAGACGCTAGCCCCGTCTCTTCTTCGCAAACTGTAACAGCCTCTAACATCACCACCAGGTACGTTGGTCATCCGGCTACAGATTCTCGCGTCAGAATAGATAAAGACACATACACAGCTACAGTCACTACGGGAGGCACATTAGCTGATGTAAGATTTTCAGTACAGTCTGCCGCAAGCGCGTTTAGCCTGAGAACAGCTGTCCCGTTATCTTCTGGAAATATACTGAATCTAGATCTTGCTGACGACAATCTAGTCAAGCTGGACCTTACAGGGTCCACATCGTTTTCCATAGGAGACACCGCGACATTGAGTGTTTACAACCATACTGTAAGACTAGGGTGGATACAGGCTGCTGACGCAGGTGTAGCCGCACCCGCAGGAGCAGTATTTTATTATAATATTCCAAACCCATCTATCTTGGTGGAGGACACAGGACTAGACTATACTCTTGTACCTGTCCCTGGAGCAGCGGCTCGTCGAGTAAATTTTGAGCTTGATGAAGCTAATGAGCTAAGGAAATACCTGCCTCCAGTGCCGGCAAACTTCATTCAGCTGTATCTCAATGGTGCGCTAGTTAGATACAATGACGTTTACGACGGTACCGGTACCTACTCACTCAATGAGTATGGCTTATGGTGGCACGCGGACGCTGACGGAGAACAGCCCTGGTCACCAGACTATCCTCACGACCCCGCTTCTCCCGCAGCATTGGACTCCTGGAGAACAACAATCAAACCCACCACGACAGCTGGGAGTCGTAAGCGTATATTCGCCTCTTTTGCAAAATTCAATCCAGCGTTAAGGACGCAGTTAGTGAGCTCATTGTCTGCACTTAACCTGCAGAGTAACCGAGCAGCAAACTTTATAAAATTTTATAACATAGATGGGTCCACCTACACGCCAGGACATACTGGAGATGTCTTTGTAGATGTTGATCCGCAGTTCATTGCGTCTGGCTACACAGCTATACCTTTTGAGTATCCTGCAGAGCTCACCTCAACATATACAGCTAACAGGGCCATAGCTGCGCTAACCTATTCTAAGCCTGATGGTGCATTTAAAGCCGTGGTCACTCCTGTGGTTGCGAAAGTTCTGGGGGTAGGAGGCATTTCTGCAACTGAGCAGCAGGACAACCCTGGAGTATGGGAAATCGGTTACTTGTCTCAGGGACTAACAGGTCAGCTAGACTCGATCGAGCCTATCAACGCCAGACTAGAGTTTAGAGAATTAACGTCATTCATTAAGCTGCCTGCACCTTCAGCGACCCCTTACGGGATCATAGGTAAAATTGTTTTACCTAGAGGTTACGCGAACAACAAAAAGATGAATATAGTATTTCATTTATTTGGTGACAGTTCCTTGGATAATGCAACAGCGCGAAGAAATGTAGCATTCCAATTTCAATACTCTGCAGTATCTGCCGTTAACGGGGAGCTGCCTACGAATTATAACCTGGTTGATTTAACAAAACGTACCCCGGCAGTTAACCCTGTAGAATTTGCGCTACAACCCTCCGGGGCAACATACGCTGGGTACACAGCTATAAAATTAACTCACCCAATGCTATCAATACCTGCAGAGTTTATAAGTGCAGACTGCGTTGTTAATTTTAAAATACTGCGCGTAGGTACAGCCAACCTGAATAATAGCTATGCTGGAAATATAGGCTTATTGGCCACCTATTGGGAAATGACAACATAACGCTATAAATATATGCCATGGATAGATAGTCTAGATTGGTTGTCTTTGAATGCTCTCCGGAGATATCCGATCAGAGAGGGAGCCAGTGTCACAAGCACCGACAATAACTTCAGTATACCTGACACATTCATAGTAGACTTCACCCTATGCGCATCCTCAAACGTAACAGATAGGTTTTTTATATCTAAAATCTTTAATAAGATTACATCTCTAACTATAGAGATTAGTGATACCCACGGTGTTACTGTAGGTACTTTTGAGATAACCCAAGCAGACCATATTGAGGACTCAGACTATTATTTGAGTGTTACAGATAACTACACCGGAACAAACGGTAAAATCACCATAGGCAAATTCCAAGATCTAGCCTATCAGCCTGCAGGAACATTTCAGTTTAATCTGGCAGCCACAGAATTCGAGCCTAGGACCATAGTTCCAGGGCTGCAAGGAATAGATCGTATAGCTTTCGAGGACTCAGCTCACGGTATACGTACACTATCAGGGAATGTGCGACTCACCTCCAGGAACAACTTAAGATTTTCTTACGCTGGGGATAATGTCTTATTTGATGCTGGAGATAACCTAGGCTTAAGCAAAATTTGTGCAGTGACGAATTGCGTCAAGAGTATCAATGGTGTTGTTCCAGACCCAGCGTCTGGAGACATAGGCTTGCTAGGCATCAGTTGTTTGCAGGTATCAAGTACAGAAGCCTACACATTGAATTTAGAAGACACATGCTGTACCCCCTGTTCTGGATGCAACGACTTGGAGGCCCTGACAGCGCGATTAACCTCACTAGAAAATAACTTTTTAAATTTAAAAGATAATTATAACAGTGTCAACAGCCAGCTAAATAATTATTTATCTACAATAAACTCCAATTGCGCATGCCCTGCGTAGTTGCTACAATAGGTCAATATGTTAGCTTTGGAGTATTTAACGCAGAATAGTCTGACCGCGTATCCGTTTAAAACGTGGAAGGCTATATACTCCAATAATCCCAACCCTATTCAGGACGATTGGTTTTATGATATTCTGTTTGTATCTATCACTCCGGAGATACGCAGCGTATACATATCAAAGATAGAGAAAACTGGTCAGGGAGAGCTTAACGTCTGGTTCAATAATTTTGAGACAGGTGATGTAATTTTTATTCCTGTAAACATAGCTGCATCTGAGCTAGTAGATCACCGCAATAACCTCGCTAAAAGCTTTGCCGGAGTCTCTACCCCGTTTTTCAGTGTTAAAATAGTTTTTGGCCCAGGACTAGTAAGCAAACCCCCTTTCACACAGACATACATAGCAGGAGAAGCTGAGCTAGCTTCCGCAGCGATCGTCATGTCTTCGCCAAGGATAGACCATCTTATTTTCCAGGCCTATTCTCCAGAGCTCTCTGTGATTAAAGATTATTCTTTCCCAGAAGTACCTTCGGTTAAAACTAACCACAATACTGATTTTTATCAAACTAACACACAGGCCGGGATATTAGATGTTTTTCCAGGGATAGGTGCAGGGCTTTACGACCCATGTTACAAGCCAGGAGATAAAATCACAGATGTCTATAGTGTAGCCACTGTAACACCAAACACTAGTGGAGCGCTTTTTTTAAAGACCTCAGGCTGCTATGCACTCAATACGCTCACATCAAACGACGCAACCGTCTACGGCAGTAACATTACTAGCGGGTATCTTTACAAGTACCGCTCGTTCAGCACCAACAGAGTAGACAAGCCTCTCTTCGATGTTCTGACGCACCAGGCAACAGATCCTACAGTTCCTCTGCTTGACGCTCCTGTGCTCGTAGGTAACACGTTATTTATAGAAAATTTTTGCAGCCCAAAATGCCCTCCAGAGAGCATGAACGCTTTTGCTCATTATTTAAATAGGGTGACTGATGGTGTTAAGGAATTAAGTAGTATCGCTACACGCGGCGTTGAGACCAGAGGTAGAGGCGAGCCTGACGAGCAAGACCCATCAGTATTCAATGTCCTTGCTTTTTGCGAAGAAACACACAACCAGGAAAAAAATCCATTTATTCGCTGCAGTGATCCTGCGGCAGCTGGATACATAGTTTGTGGAAGCACATTCACCAAGTATTATCATGAAGGGCGCACGCTTAAGATATACTACGATCCCCTTACAATAAGAAGCTATACCATACTGGAGGTTTTTGATGATAACCGTGTAAGGCTGGATATTCCGCCTACAGCTAGTGAAGGAACACTCTGGTTTAAGGTAGAGGATACCGGCGTAATCAGTAACATGAATTGCGCAGCTTCAGGCTATAATCTGGATGCGGCAGCATATACCCAGCCATACTTTAAAGTAAAGTACACCACTTCCGAGTCGTACAACTCTCTGGGCAAGTATGTTACTTACCTTTCTGTTGTCATAGCTATATTTAATCCCTCTCCGCAAACGGTAGATATACGTGCGTTGTTTTCGCCCACAAAATTAACGCATCAGGGGCACTACAAGATAAGGAAGACTTCAGGAATAACTGAAGTAGACTCTCCACTAGTACACCTCGGCTGCAGAGAGTACGCTTTTATTGAAAGTGTGTATTATATAGGTTGTGGAGAAAAAGGAGGGAGTGTAGACATTTCTGTATTGCTGGTTGAGGGAGAGGTAAGCACACAGATAGGGGATGTGTTTAACCTGCTTAATATAGATGCAGCAGAATGCCCCGGCACCGTCATAGCTTCAGGATTAATATTTAGACAGACAGAGACACTGGGAGCAGCTTTTAGTCAAACTGTAACGTTAGACTCTCAAATAACCTCGACACAGCTACAGGGAGACATACCAAGCTGGTTGGTTTTCACACCGAACTACACAGCGCACGACATCAGCTTCACTGCAAGTGCCTTTGGAGTTTATCCTGACACAAGCAAACGCTACTCTATGTATGTGTGTAGCCAGGGAGGAACAATACCTGGCGCCGTAGCGCAACTGACGCTAGACTATGTAGCGAAACCTGTCATCACGTCTCCGCTAGGTTCAAAGTATACTCTAGGTTCTCCGCTACAGGTGGTTAGTAATGCGACCTACACCCAGGATAATCCTATTCTAGATGTGGTTGCAACAAACATGAATAGCTTGTCCAGTGACTTCCCAGAAGACGCTAGTTCTTTTACTTATAGCATAGAGGTTGCAGGAGGGTTACCTAATGGGCTGCATTTTGACGAGAAAACTGGACAGCTTTACGGTTCGTTAGAGAATTTTTCTGCAGGACAAACACTGCAGTTAATCTTTGGTGCCACAAACCCAGCAGGAAACGCGACTAATCCACAAACTATTAATCTAGTCGTGGCCTCGGAGGATGCTCCTGAAATATCTTTCATCTCCCCTCCCGAAGATAATTTATTTGGTGTGGATAACTTCACAACTTTTTCTGAGCAATACGCACTGTACTCCTTACTGACCACAAATCCTCCGATACGAGGGTACGCTCTAACTGGTACTCTGCCTAGAGGGCTAACTTTTTCTCCAGCCACAGGACAAATAACAGGTAAGATAACTGAAACAGCAGACATGCTGGTTAGTCTAGGTATCCGCGCCATCAATAGCTATGGCGAGTCTGCTGTTTTGAACTTTACGTTAAATTACACAGCGTATTTTGCTCCAGCTATAAGTTATCCGACAGACGGGTTAGAGTTAAACATCAACTCGTCAGAAGCATCCACCCTTGCAGAACCTAGCCTAACGGTTGTAGCCTCACAAGGTTACGGAGACACAGATAATTATGCCCCAGGATTAACAGACTTTTCCAGAAACAGCTACAATGCTGCTGGCCTACCACCCGGGATTACTCTCGACCTATATTCTGGAAAATTGTACGGAGGCGTATTGCTGCCTTTCGGAGTAAACCTACGCAGCTACCCTGTAGTTATAACTGCGACAAACCCTGCAGGAAGTGACTCTAAAGCAATATCTCTAGTTGCGTACCGCCCAGGAGTACCAACCATAAACAACATAAATGATTCCAGAGTACTGTATCTGGTGAAGGACAGAGTTTACACCCAAGATACTCCTTTGTTTAAGGTAGCTGCGTTAAACTCACCGGCTGACTTTAACGCAGAAGGGTTGCCAGACGGGTTATCTATTACAGCAACAGGAGAGATAATAGGTACGGTACCTGCGGAAAGTTTAGCAAAAAATTACGCAGTCACACTAACTGCTGTTAATACTGTAGGTGTATCTTCTCCGGTTAATTGCGTTGTAGCTGTACCTGTCAGTATATTGTCCCCAGAAATCAATAGCACAACCTCGTTTCTCACTACAGCCAGCAGCTCTCTCGCAATTGTCGTGTGTGACGTGGAGGCTGGAGACACCATCAGTTTTTCCGCTACGGCTTTACCAGCAGGATTATCTTTAGTTGATAACGTGCTTAGTGGGACAGGTACAACGCTAGGAACATATACTGTAAAAATCGTCGCAACGACGCTGCATCACGGTTATGACACGCTAACCATTATAGTTCAAGTATTGGAAAACGTGTATTCCTTGGCAGGACAAATAACCGACCAGGCAACAGGCTTCCCTACCGCAGGTGTAACTATCGACGTGAATGGAAGCATATACAAGACCACGACAGATGATCAGGGCAACTTTATTTTTAACGGCTTCGGAAAAGGGGTATACAACCTTGTCGCCCATAAGGCAGGTTATAGTATAACCCCGAGGTTTAAAGCAGTAGTTATATCCAATGCTTCCGTAGCTGCCGCAAACTTTAAGACAGAAGGACCCTTAGTGCTAGCTAGTGGTACAATAGCGGACACAGACAATGCTCCGCTGGCAGACATAGTGCTGACTGATGGTAAAGGACACACAGCTACGACAGACATTTTTGGCTTTTATTCTATATTTGTCTATCAACACAGCTCTGTGCTGCTGACACCATCGTCTACGAGATATGCCTTCACACCTCAAAATATAATACTCACCACAGATACAGCAAATTTGACTGACGTCAATTTTGTAGGAAAATACTCTAGCGCACCAGATTCCCCCAAAATAACCAGCATTCTCCCGTACAGTGAGAAGTTAACTGTGGCATTCACACCACCAGCTAGCGACGGAGGAGACACTATAGTAGGCTATCAATATAGCGTAGATGGCGGCACCGCATGGAGTGAGACAGTAACAGACTACGTGGACGGTATTGACATCACACAATCACCTGCAGACTTATCAGATTTAATTAATGGGGTCACATACAAAGTAAGATTACGTGCAGTTAATGGTGTAGGTTCGGGCCCGCAATCTTCAGCAGTTTTTGCTACGCCTGCATCTGTACCTACCGCGCCCACAATCACCTCTGTAGATAGTGCTAGAGAAAAGCTCATCGTTCGTTTTATTCCACCAACGAATAACGGAGGGTCCAGCATAACAAACTACAAATATTCTATAAATAATGGAGTCTATGTTTATGCAGGTAAAATAGACACTCCTATATATGTATCCACATTAGCTGACGGTGTGACTCCCTTGGCCTCAGGAGTAACATATAGTATAAAACTCAAAGCTGTTAATGTGAATGGAGAGAGCGAGCCCTCCGCCTCAGTGTCTGCCGCACCTGCAGGAACTCCTAGCGCACCATTGCGACTGACAGTCACACCTACAGTCTCAACACTAACACTCAACTTTTCCCCACCTGAAAACAACAACGGCAGCCCAGTAATAAATTACGCTTTTAGTTTAGATGACGGAGCGACGTATGTGACGCTCTACCCACCAACTACAACAATACCCATAGTCGTATCTAATTTAACCTATGGAACCACGTATGTTGTCCGGGTGGCAGCTATCAACGCGCTAGGCAGAGGACAAGAATCAGCTGCTGTATCTGTAGGCTATGGGAGTGTACCGCAAGAGCCCACAATAACTAGCATTACCCCAGCGTTATCATCTGTTGCGGTGAATTTCACACCTCCCGATACGGAAGGAATTAATGCTGTTACAAATTATGCTTACAGCATTAATGATGGAGCTAGTTACACCAACGTTTCCCCACCATCAACAGCATCACCTATAGTTATTTCCTCAGGATTAACTAGAGGTACAGCGTATCCGATACGTATTAGAGCAATTAATTCTAAGGGTGCCGGCCTCGCATCATCAGCTGTAACTGGCGGACTATTAGCTAAACCAACCGCACCAACCATTACGTCGGTAGAGGCCACACCGGAAAGTGTAAGCATCAATTTCACACCGCCAGCAAATAGTGCGGCAGCAGCTATCACGGCATACAAATATATAATATATAGATTTTCTGCGTATACTGACACGCCCCCTTTGTCCGCTGAGTACGTGCTAGTTAATTCGATAGCTAGCCCTATAGTCGTCAGTAACCTAAGCAATGGTATAAAATACGCCGTAAAGCTTAAAGCGGTAGGAGCTGTAAGCGATGGTGACGAGTCCCTAGTGGCTACAGCTACTCCTGTAGGCGCTCCTGCAGCACCAACAATAAATTATGTGCAAGGTTATGCACAACCCGACGGTGCAGGAGGCAACAATTATGTAGCTGATACAGGGGCATTAGACATATTCTTCGCATTCCTAGATGGCGACGGCATAAGTAGTGGAGAAACAAACATTTCAGACGTACAATACGCTGTCTCGATAGGTGACGCTACACCTGTATACGTGTCTTCAGGACTGCATTGGAGTGCGTCAGGTTTTCCTGGGTGGCATATCTCCGTGACAGGTCTGAACGGAGATACCCTATATAACGTAAGATTGAAGGCAGCGAACAGCCTCCACGGATTCGGTCTTGCAACAGCTCCCTACACCTGCAGAACCATACGCCCTCCACGAGATGTGGTAATGCCTAACTTACTGAGTGCAGAATCTTCGCTAAAAGCCTACTTTATGTTACCTCCAGGAGGGTTAGCTCTCGAGGCTCCTACGTATTATGAGTGGGCATACACCACAGACGGAACCGCACCCACAGAATTCCTAAGGATAAATAGCACAGCTAGCCCATTAACACTATCCGGTTTAACAAACGGTGTCACATATAGTGTTGTATTACGGGCAGTCAACCCTGGAGGGCGTTCCGCCACTTCAGCGCAATTAACCACCAAAGTGATAGGTGCGCCAACAGCACCATATATCACACCCACAGACCTAGCTAACTGGGATTGGGAAGACTTCATAGCTCCAGGAGTATCGATAGCTCCGAACGGTAGCCGACCAATGATACAGCTACATAAACCTCTGAACGACGGAGGAGGACGTTTAATAGACTTTGAAATGCTACTGACCAGTACCAACCCGTACAATCCCCCCATATCTGATGACTGGGTTTCTGTACGCAACGATGTGGTAGGTATAACGAGCGTCTTCGAAGGAGAGAGTATCAACTATGTGAACACTTTTATAGGTGCCTTGCTTGCTGGTAACCCATTAATGCATTTCAGAATAGGTACCTATCTTTACGCGCTCACTATAGGTGAGCAGTACACAATTCAACTAAAAGCTGTGAACGAGTATGGGTTTGTGAGCCCCGCCTCCGAAAGCCTGACATTTACTGCTAAGGAGCTCCCAGGTGCCCCATCACTTATATCTATATTACGCGGGATTAAGAAGGTAACGATTTCTTTTAACCGCGATGCTACATCCAGAAGTTCGCCAGTAACAGGGTATTATTACACCAGGAACGGAGGAGACACATACACAAGAATTATTTCCGCCACAGCACCAGTTGTGTTAATCAACCTAGCTGAAGCTGTGGACTACCCTATAGACATTGTGGCAGAATGCGCTGAAGGTAAAGGGAAGCCGCTAGCTTTAGTGGTAAGGGCACAGGACACCCTACCGACGTCACTACCTAGTGTGACAGCAGAGGTCACTGGGGCAGGAACGATAACTGTTACAGTCGCTCCCCCAGCATCTCACCCAACAGGAGTGGGAGTAACATACAAGATGTCTATTAACGGCGGAGCCTACGTGGCCCAAAGCACACAGCGGACCTTCACCGTTAGCGGGTTACCGCTAGGGGTGATTCTGCTTAAATTTAGAGCAAGTACAGCAGCTGGGGATGGTCCAGCCACACCAAAGGCTATTACTGTAGAGATGCACGCACCACCTCAGCCTCCAGTATACAGGGTCTGCGCGGAAGGTGACCATAACTTTGATTTGTGTATAGCTCCAAATCCCACAGATTCTCTGATTCCTGTACTTAATTATTATGTAGAAGTCGACGACTGGGGGCCCCGACCTGTGAAACCTTCAGCCATAGCTGCAAACCGTATAAGAGTACCTGACGACCTTTTACATGTTGATGGGTTATTCGACATCAATTACACTAGCGATCCACTTTGGAATAACACCATAAACTATTCTGTGAATGTTTACATGACCAATAAGTATGGTCAAAGCTCAGTAGGTCCAACCCTATATGCAACACCCAAAGAACCGCTACCTGGAGCACCAACACTCTTACTCACACCGCTACCAGGGGCTCTGCAAGTCGATATAACCTACAACTCTAGTGATGACTCTGCAATAGCATTCAGTTTTGAAGATTTTAATACTGGTTGGCTGACTGAAGATAACATATTTATTGAGCAGGGCTACGTATTCCTTACAAGTTTGCAGGCAGGTGAGTATACTGCAAAACATGTAAGCTTTAAATTTCCTGCTTCTGGTTCACTAGTGGCAGGGAAAACCTACGCCATAAAAGCCAGAGCTACCAATCTTTCTGGGTCCGGACCTACAGCCACAGCATCCGCCGCAGCCATAACAGCCAACAGTAAGCCTGTTCCGCCGCAACTATCCGCACAAACACTACCGATTTCTGTAGGCAGTGACGGCATCCGCATCCCATTTGAACCTGGAACTATAGGGACCGCCCTCTCTTCAGGAGGATCCTCAGTAATCAATTATGCTGTCAAGCTGGTAAATTACTCCTCACAAACATTTGATGAGTATGTGCAAACCTTTCCTGCTAGCAGCGTAATACCTCCTGCGGCAGGAGGACACGATAAATATTTGGATTTCACGGCAGCGCTACCCCCTGCAGGTTCTAACCTACAGACTTATTGCAGAGCTGAAAATAGCTTAAATGGCTGGGGAGACTGGACATACGCATTTAATCTCAATGACCCAAAATATTCCAGACCATTACCAGATCACGGGCTACCTTTAAGGAAATTTAAATATGTAGTTAACCCTCCATCCACCGTACCCATAATAGCTAGATGCGCTACTCCTGCAGGACATGGCGCACTATGCCTCACACTTAGTGGCCCTGGGAGTGATGGAGGGGCAGGCAATCTCGCAATCAATTATAAAGTTTATCGCGCTAGCTACGCCCCTGGCACATACAGCAATTCAGAGTACCCATTTAGTTACGACGGAGACGCTCACGGGTTTGGTCCGAGCGCTGTTGTGGCTGACGCTACGTATTCTGGCGCACCCATCACTACACGAGCGTTTATATACAGCGTCAATCCAGCTTTCCCGGTTTATGATAACTCTACACAGCTATCCGAGAGCGAAGATTACGTGGTGACTGTACAGCTAGCTACAGCAGGTAACCCCACAGCCGAGTACCCATTTATTGACCACACTTCAGGGCGCTCAGTAATATCTAATGCAGTAAGGCCCTACGGAAATTTAGCTACACAATTTTTTGACACCACCTGGTGGAGAGGGTCTGTGTACCAGCTAGATGGGTGGATTGACTGGCAGAATAATGTATGGGGGTTTATAGGGGTAGTCTTACGCTTGGTTCCTCCTAGTTCCGCTGGCGGAAACACCCCAGCACTACACTACTACACAATTAATGGCGGCCCTCCGCAAAGTCTCGCAAATCATGCTAGCGCAGTCTCTATACAGACCATAGCGAAGCCATATGGTGTCTACATAACACCCAGCGACAGCGCCCCGAACAGATTCATGATACCGTCCTCGTACGAGGGTAGTCCTGTTACCTCTTTATCCTGTGTTATAAAAGACAATAACGGAGAACCATTCTACTCTGGAAACTACGACATACAGGTTTTTGCAGAAAATACTACAGGGTCATTATCGTCTGGCGTTAAAAGCATAATGCTATCAGTAATCCCAGCCCAACCAACAGCCCCGACACTCACATACGCTCCAGGTAACCCAGGACCAGTAAACGTTTTTGATGAGTGGAAATGGTACGGTTTGCCAGGAAGTTTTGTAAGTATACTAACTGTATCCTGGAGCAAAGTACGGGGAGCTACCGGGTACACTATTAACTTCCCTGGTTTCGATGTAAATATAACTGACCCAAATCAAACAGTATATGTCTTACCCTTCGATGACGCAGGGTCCCACGGGCTATATAATAATTCAAAAACAGCTGGAGTGAGTATTCAAGCCTATAACTCAGTAGGCAAGTCTGCAGCATCACCAAAGAGTCCTTTAGCTCTACGCTCTCTTGCAATAGAGAGCTACCGTATAATTCCTGTCGCACCTGGCAAGCTTGGTGTGTATGCCTACTCTTACAAATATTTTTCATATAACGAGGAAGCCGCGCTGATTACGCAAATTTCATCTAGAAGCTACAGCATAGATAACGGACCATTTTTACCGTTAACTCAAGACAGCTCGATAACTCTCGTCAGTAATCTGCCTACTGTAAATAAACCGGCCAGCGTAGGAGCCAATCCTCCAGGAGCAGAGTTATTTAAGCTAGTTGGTGTGATTAATTTGCCTACTTCTGATCACACTAATCATAAAATAGACTTGCTTGCTAGCGGAGGCGACTTCACACATACACCATCATTTAACAACGTAAGGATACCTCTTCCTCCCAGCGCACCAAGCCTATCATTCACCAATAATCCGGCGTTCGACAGTTTCACAAATAGCCCCGCACACATAAGCATAATTCCAGGCCTCGACAATGGAGCCAAAGATACTGGATGGGGAGTATGGAAAAAGGGAGAAGTGGTGGGTAAGACAGGTTACGCTATAGGCGAAGGCGAAGACTACAGCCATGTGATAGAGGGGTATGTCTCTTTGCCTGGGTCAAAGGGAGCTCTAACGATTGACGCCGGTTGCAGTATACAAATAAACTATATAACTGGGGGCACCGGACCCTCCACGTATGTGCCTTCGCTTTTAAACACCGATACTTATGAATTGCGCTACAGCTATACCTTCGTGTATTCGGATTACACTTTTTCGATAGACACTGCGACGAAAACCGATAATAGCGTGTCTCCGCCGGTAACCACGACTTACCTTGTGAGAAAATACGCAGACAGAAGCGATTACGATTATCTGCAGCCTAACAGGCTAGAGGTAGACTCAACTCTAGGTTATGCGTTCCCGAGCATATATAAGGTGTACACGACCAGCTCAGTAGGAAATTCTCAGGCAGCTTATATCAAAAACCCTAACGCAATACCGCTTTGCGAGGCCACTATCGTTGCCGTAAGTGCAGGTGTTACATCAGCAGGCAGCCCATCGTTTATTTACCATCCGCAAGGGTGTAAAATGACAATCACTGTAAACTTACATATTACATATTACGAGGATACCGCTATATGGCTGGCTGTGAATGACCCTGCAGGTACAAAAGTAAAAATAGTAAACGCTAAGGCACCAGCAGGTAGTTTTACAACGGTAGTTGCAACTAACCTCAACAATTACGTATTGCCTGGAGTTTATGAGTCTGGGGAGGATATAACACTATATCTTTTTGGGGAAATATCTACAGGCGTGTTCACCAAAGCGCAATTACAACCTGAGACAGTATTAAGTAATCGTTCTTACCGTGAGGTATACGCAGCATCTTATAAGGCGCACCGTACTCCAGGCATTCTTCCATCCAAGGAGATAAGGACGATGTATGGAGGGCAGATATATAACGGACAGATTACATATGTTGGAAGAACCATAACTGCGACTAGCGCCATCAAATTGCTTGCTCCGCCAATACCTGCACCGCCATTTGTGCGAGCACTAGGCCTAGGGGATGACAGAGCAAGTATTAAATTCCAGCTGTCCCGGCTCAACATGAATTTTTTCAAAGAAAGCCCCGACTGGGACTCTTATAACTCCAAGTATTATTATAGGTTGCACTTTTGGGATAAAGCAGGCACACACTCTGTTTCAGCTGAAGCTGACCTGTCGTTTGTACCGTGGCCAGCAATAGAAAACTACAGAAATGAGTTTAGATCGCCCAGCAGCCCCGAATGGGACAGAAATGCTACAGACAACGCTAAAAAGTATGTTGTCACAGCTACTGCAGTAGACAGCTATACCATCCCGATAGCAAATGCCGATAATTATTCAAGCATAAGTATTGAGCTTAGACTAGCTCTCGCTACAGCCACATCGTACTCCGTGGGTTACTTGTCAGGGCCTACCACTTACGGATTGTTAACGTATCACTCATCAATTGCAAGCGGCATTAATCTGAGTAGTCCGTACGCGAGGTATAACGTACCTCTTTATACTTATAAGATAGGTCGTTATAGTTATATGCAAGCTTCAAGAGGGAACATGATGGACCCCAATTACACAATGGTTCTGGGTGGTTGTGATAAGTATCCACTTGACCCTTGGTGTTCCTGGGGACCAACCAAACAGTCAGTCCCGGACCATGACGACCACGTACTATCCATACACAACGTTAATTCGGATATTAACAAAGTAGGTATTGTCCAATTGCTGCGCCGCCCAACCAATATACGTTGTCGTAACGAGTACATTTGGTTATGGAATGATCCGGCGTCACCTGAGTTTATAATGGTTGCCACCTGTGACGAGGGACCAGCGCTCACGAAGCGCATAAATATACCTGGTCCTGACATGTCATACGATAAGTATGACTATTTGTACGGGGCCTCTTCGCTCTACAAACTTGATTTACCTGGCGACAGACCTAAATTCTGGACGTGGGACGGCGCCGCACTCAACCAGTACACCCCTATCAGCTTTGTAGACAAGACAGACACAGAGAATTTCAACGACTACTATAGTGTTTGGGGACCCAACACATCTATGACTGTTTACGGAGTAACTGCGAGCAGCTCTCTACAATACTATACAGATTTCTACCTTTCAAAAGGGCTTGTAATGGGTGTACAAAACTTAGTAGGCTATTTTAGCGTGTAGTAGCGCAATAATATAATGAGTATCCTCAGTCTTCAAAGATTAAATAAAAATCAGTTTAGGAAGTATCCCTTTAAGCAGGGGGCAGCATCACTATCTGACGACGGATACTTACTCTCTGATGAGTTGATAGTAGACTGCTCGTTAACCTCGCAGCTAGGAAAACACAGACTGTATATAAAGCAGATATTTTATAGTGCTCCAGTACTTAGAATAGCTGTAGCTACTATATCCTCAGACCCTCAACAGGATGATCAGGTCGTTGGTATTTTTGCTACCAAGGCGGCCACAGCATACAGCACACTGCAGCTCACACCCTTCATACGTTTTGTGTCAGGCAGTCTAACACTAGGCACACTAGAATCGCTGAGTTCAGTGAGTAGGGTACTCAACTTCCCTAAAGAAAGTACAGAGTTTGAAGAGTCTACAATATTTTGCTATACCCATCCTGCCGTAACAAGCATACGTGACAAGAAAGGTAGCGAGCTGAGAGGGCGAGTAAACTTTGGAATACTTACAAATGTAGCAAAAACAACGCAAATAGGTAGTACGCGTCTTTACGCTTTGACTCCGTCTGCAGTTAAAAACCTGGTAGATAAGTCCACGTATCTGAGTAATTGCAGCACACCCACCATCACTAATATCAATGGCGTATATCCGTCATCTAGCGCAGAAGACGCCCATGACGCAAATGATGCAAACATATATTTAGTGGGGGTAAAACCTGTAGTGTTTTACGGCATACCTGGGCAAGCCGGAGTGGTAGCGCTAGCTACTGAGGGGATATCCTTGGCTAGCTTGTGTACGCAGAAACATAAATTGATTCCGCCTCAAGATATTCGAGGGTTTACCGTAGCTTCCACAGGAACACAGGACCTGTACTATAGCAAACCTGAGCTTCTAACCACCCAGGAGTTGAGTAGCTACCCTTACGCAATACCTCCAAGACTATCAGGCAACTTTAATACCACAGAAAAACCTGAGTTTTATTACTGGCCGCAATTTGTAAAAAGTGAGTATTATGCTTATTGGCGGCTCACGGCACCTTCAGTACCTACAGTTTTACCTTCGACAAACGCCGGAGCTCCTGCACCCGGAGAGCTAGTCATTTCTTTTGTTCCTCCTGTGAATGATGGTGCGCACACTATCACTGACTATGAGTATGCTATCAGCCCTCCTGGGGAAGAGTTCACTGCGTTTCTAAGCTCAGGGACAGATAAAAGCCCAATCATCCTCAGGCATGTGCCTAGCGGCGTCTACGGTATAAAAATAAGGGCAGTTAACTCGGCAGGGCAGGCAGGGGCGGAGACAGTAATAATGTACTACAGCGTAACCTAATATACTATGGCATTATACAACCCATTAAGCTGGCAAAATGAAAACGGGCTAACAAGCTATCCATTCGCATTTGATCTAGACGTTCAAGACTTTCTGGTCGATGCCAAGTTCGTACAGTTTGACGGGTTTACTCCAGTACTGAACAAAGTGAAAGTTAACGCTGACAATATAATCATCACACTCACATTTGACTATGGTGCAAGCCTGCCAGCCACACTCTATAAAGAAGTCTACGAGCTTGGTGACGAGTATCGTAGTCTCAGACTCTATAATGATGACGCTAGCCGATATATGGGTGTTGTGACTTTCGGTTCGGGGGTTAATATTTTGTGGGATAACTATGTAGGTCGCGAGTTAATCTATAATGCTCCCTTTGCAGCCAACACCACGAGCTCCATTCCATCCAAGGACGCCGTCTACACACTAGACTCAAATTACGGAGACGTACAATTAAGCAGAACCCTAGAGGACAAAGCAATATTCTATAATGTTTCCACAGAACTAAACGCACTGACCTTTAATGCTGTCTATGGTCATGCAATCTCAACAAGCTCCCCTGGTGGTGATGGTCCTCCAGTTAATGGGTTGCGGCAGATAAATTTGGTGAGACCTATCAATAATAATATTAATCTAGCCTCAAACGACGTGATAAAGATAACTTCACGTAACGCGGCGTCACTATATGTAGACCTCGTGGCGGGTACACCAAGCACAAGCTTTTTGCTACCAACACTTATATCTTAACTTATGGAACAGGTACTAGACTGGCTTAACGAGAATGAGCTACGAGCCTACCCTTTATTGGATAGCGCAAACAAGACTGTAACCGCTTACGGTTCATCCTGGACGTTACCAGATAATTTTTTACTGGACCTGCAGCTAGTGACCGTGGAGCCTCTCATGGCTGAAATAACAGCCCCTAGCGGACACACCCTACAGGTGAGTGTGCCAGTGAAATTACTCTCAGCCACGAGCAATTCAACCAACACAGTCACTGTCACCTTCGGTACAGCCACGCAGACACTAGCCATATTCAGTCTAAGTCATGCTGATGCTGCGAGCTACCCAGCGTATGTGCGTAATTCTCAAGGCTGCCTAGCTGTCTTTGGAGAAGGAGTCAAAGACTTCTTAAACAACTACACGCAAGATCAAGTGGTTTCGCTGAATATACCTGTAGAGCCATCCACTGTTACTCAGTTTAGTGATGCTTGGCTAGGTGTACATACCGTAAGCGCCTCTCCCGAAAAAATAAGCAAACAGCAGGAAAACGTAACGCAAGAGCCGCTGCTCCCTTTGGAGGATGCGCCTATGGTGAGTGTTCTGAGCGGAGATGTAACTTTCCTTGAGGGATATAACTTTAGAGTAAATATTTACAATGAACTTATTGACTTGGAGATCAGTACTTCTTATGGTTTAAAGATGAATTGTACCGCCTCGTTCATACCCTCCAGATATCTGGACTGTGACGAATTGGTATCGTACATCAACGGGATAGCTCCAGATGCTTCAGGAAATTTTAAGTTGAATGCGGGATCCAATATAGTTATATCTTCAGGAAAGACGCTAGCCTCGTTCGATGACAACTATGTAGAGTCTGCAAATACACACTCTTTGTTTGTGGGATTATCCTTCCAATCAACAGACTTGTGTGCGCCAGTTAATTTAACCCCAACAGTATAAGTTATGCTTCCACCCAATCAAAAAAAACTAATTTTGACTAGTGTTAATCAGTTCCTAATCCTTCTTAAGCAAAACCCAGAATTGGCGACCAGCCTGCCAAAGTTTTCAAGCTTACTGGACGCACCTATGAGCAGTACGCCCAAAAAATCATGCAATTGTGGGGCTAAGCAAAATATCACTACACCTGATGCTAACAAGCAGACTGCAGAAAATATTTTATCGTCACTTACAGACGAAGAGTTTAAAAAGATTAAAAGCGTTTTAAACTTGGACGAATTGTGCTATTATAAAAGAGAAGATAATAGGTTGGCTCTAGTTTGTGTATAATATGCAGGACGATGTAATACCTCAGTTTTTTACCCAGGATGCTGGGGGAGATTCACAAAGTGTCTATAAGGCCGCTATAGACAATCTTGCAGCATTACAGTCGTCTCAAATGCGTGCCAGGAAAGAGCAGAACAGTCCTCCTGAGCCCTACACCATTATTTTGGACGGTATCCCAGGAATACCCTTTGAGCAGGGAAGCAATACGAACCCAGACATGTTCTATCAGGGCGAAGATATCGTTTATGATGTTTTTCTGTTTCATGACGGTGCTCCTGTAGATTCCACACATTACGAAGTTAAAGTCTTTGTAAAGACCAGCCCCAGGGCAGCTACAGTATTGTGGGAAGGGCGTCTGGAGACTGGCATATACAAGATGTCTGGAGATGCAGGCTATTATGAGGTGTGGATTCCCTCAGCAGCTACAAGCACTTTCTTTGCCGGCACCTACTATATCACCGTCCTTATTCAAGAGCGCGTAGGAGAAGGCAAGGGTAGGTTTGATAGAAAATATGTAGTGTTGAACCAATGCTTTAATATAGAATATGGCAACTTTTCACCTAACCCTGAGTCGGTTTCACAGATTGGTACTTCTCCCAACAGGTCAACTGTGGAAGAGACGTGGCCCAATAAGCCGAACACAGTAGGCAAGACACCAGCAACTAACGACGCTGTGTTTTTCTCATCCTAGCTTATATTGGCTGTTCCTGGTATAATTCTTTGCTATGGAGTTTTTCGCACCTAGTTGAATATTCCTCTGTTTTAATGGTATAATAATTTGAATAGAAATACTATTCTGTAGCTTTCGGGCCCGTACTGGTTTCGATCTAGTATAGTTGTAATTAGTCTCAGCCGAGGAAGTCTGGTTGGCCTCGTTAAAAATCTGGACAAACCCTAAACGCAAACACTAACATGTATGCGCCTAGCGTTGCAGAAGCAGACGCGATCTTGAACTCTTTTGAGTTTGAAGACGCTGAAGCACTCGCTGCCTAACCGCAGCGAGCTTTGCTCGCAGGTACCGGACCCCAGACTCAGGTAACTGGGCAGTTGCAAAACACTGCAAGCTCCTGTAAAAAATGGTGGGATATAGACCACTCGCTGTAGTAGGCAGAGTTAAAGCTTACTTGATTCTTCTCTAGGTTTTCCGTTTACCGTAGAAGGAAATATATAACAACCGGATAAGCTGTAAGTGATTGATTGTAAAAGTATTAGAGACAGGGGTTCAACTCCCCTCGGGTCCACCCCCTTTCTTTGTTGGTTTTTGCAAAGAAAAAGACAAGTCGTGAGTGTCTTGGTGCACAGGTTTGTTGGCATCCTGTGTCATAGGCTGTATTCTCCAGCAGCCCGCCTAACCACGAAGGAGAACACTTTTTACTTTTATACCTACAGTAAACAAGAAACCAAAACTGGAATTGCGGTGGCTTTGTCCGTAGGTATAAATTGTCCGCAAGGACTGGTGGAGGTGCAAAGAAATTTGCGCCCTAAGACGGCCAGGCGTCTATAAATACCCTGGACCCTTTCGGGTTGGGGTAAAGGTTGCCTTCTCGCTGTGTTTGCATGCACGGCGAGAAGGTTTACCCAGCGATCTTTCTTTTAGCTATTGTCAGAAACAACCTTGATGTTGCTGCAGGTGAGCTGAATCATGGTGATAAGCTGCCTTACATACTTCTCGTTAATGAACGGGATACCTAGCCCTAGATTGAGGAACATTTTACGTATGCCTTTTGTAAACAGGTGACAGGACATGAAGTATCTGTCCTCCATCTCAAAAGGAACAGCGTGCTCTTCAAAGTAGATCATTCCGCACCAAATAAACTCGTCTTCATTTTTTTTACGTATCTCCTTTATATCTAGTGTGAAGTTGGTTAGTTGCTCTTCTTCATTCTTTTTAACCAGGAAATAAGATTTATCTTTTTTGACGTAGGTTTTGCCGTGTACATTGAATTGTTCTTCTCGGCTCTTCATCCAGTACTCTAACAGGGGCTGCCCACTGACTTTCTCAAGCTCCTGCACCTGCGCATACTTGAGCATAGGTACATGGTTCTTAAGATCATCATTCCCCTGCTTACCGATGATACTTTCCATTATCTTTTCAGAAAACGTCGTGTTACGGGACTCGCTCCATATCTTGATAAGCTGACTAGCGCCTAGCGCCTCAGACAACTTGATAGTGGTCTTGTTCCAATAATCGTTTTTATAGTTCCAAGTATTGCCTACCTTTATTTTTAGCTCACTGATATCTCTGACAACTTCCACGCCCTGTTTTCCATACCAGCCATACTCGCTATTAAGAAAAACAGTCTCTCTTTGAGTGATATCTGTCAGCCTGGCCACCTCTAGTGAGCAGATATGCTTGGGTGAGCAGAACGAGGGAATAACCACAGTCTTCTTATATTTGTATTTATTGTCCAACTCTAGCTTAGGAAAGCTTTTGAGTACCTTGTCGGTAAGGTAGCCAAAACCGTTAGTGACAAGCTCAGGCATACCGGCGTCATTCAGTATATCTGTAAAGTACACAATCTTGTCTTGATACCTGGCCCGTGCACTCTCAGCTTCTTGCTGACTGAGTAGCCATACAGACTGCCATTGCATGATTTTAGTTTGATCCTTAAAAAGGTTCTTTTCAGCATGCTCACTGTATGGTAGCTTAAAATCAAAGCAGTCACTAAAATCTCTGCAAATTGTGCCATACAGCCTGCGCCAGTCGTTTATATGGAAGAAGTCGAATATGTTGCCTACAAAGTCATTTGATTTTGAGCGGGCATACCAACCAAAAATAGGCAGCCTCACAAAGTCATATTCAGAAGTGTTAACTCCGAGTTTGGATACTACACTAGGTAGATTGATTTTACTGTTGAAGCTGTTTAATAACATAGTATAATTGAAAAATATGAGTATTTATAACTTTGACGCCAGTACAGACTATTCAGGCAAGGAAATGCACCGTATGTTCAGGGATGTGGAACTTCCTGAATATGTTAAAACAGCTGAGGTGGACGACTCTAGCGAATTACGCAAGTTGCCCAAGGCTGCTTTTGCTGATCCTGATCGGATGATATATCCCATTAATACTCCTGCGCGTGTTTATACATCTAATGCCTACTTTATAAATAAAAAGGCTGATATCTCCAAACTATACGGAGAAAGCTACTCTAGTCAACTTGAATCAGCTATCGAGAAGGCTGCAGATATTTTTGAAATCACGGAAGATATCCGGGATTACAATAGTAGCTTGAACATCAAGCAAGCATCGGATTACGAAGAGCAGCACATGGTCGACTTTCATGTTGATGGAATGGCTTCTGTGCAGCTATACCCTGTTAAAACTGCAGCAGACCTAGTTTCTTCCGCTGAAAGCTTCACAAGGAATATCAACAACTTTCCATTCAATGTGCGGGTAGACTCTGCTGAGAATTTTGTAAAAGCTGCAGAAGACCTCGGTGTGGATGAACTGCCTGACCTGCTGATGAAGTATGCAGGCATGTATTACCCTGACCTAGCCAATCTCAAGCACGAGCTTTGGAGAAGAAGTACCAAGCTCGCCAGCGAAGAACACAAAGAAAGCTACAATAAGATCGCCAACGATCTCGAAAATATGACCTCTGTGGAAGAAGTCTTAAAAGTGGCGGAAGTCTGCTTTAACATCGAGAACATGGAAGGCTTGTATGATAAGCCTAAAATCGCTCAGATCCTCGGTGATCCTGTAGACTGTATTTTCACAGAACAGATTGAAAAGATCGCTAGCGACCTTAACTATGTGGAAGTGCATGGAGACAAATACAAGCTGACTGATCTGACAAAGATCAGCAAAGACCACTACGAAGAAGCCTTCGGTGACAGCGGAATTGACCCAGCCGATCCTGAGAAAATTGCAGAAATTCTACCTACAATGCCTAGAAGCGATGTGAAACTTCTTGAAGAAATCACTGGACTTCGCCCCATGTAATCTAATTTACTATGACGCCTTACGAACATTCTTTTTTGGGAGGCTACTTAAAAAGGGCCTCGGAGCACGGTATCGATAGCGACTCAGCTATACGCTTACTTAAACAGGCTGCGGCACCAATCACACCAATCACGCCACCTAGGAGCAACCCAACCATAACACCCAGGAGCAACCCAACCATAACACCTAGGAGCAACCCAACCATAAACGCTGAGCTTAACGTAACTAGAGCCAACCCTGCAACCCAACCCAGGTCAATTGGGCCTACCAGTACTGGGCACGCAGGTATTGTAGACTTTCAGGCGGGTGCACCAACCCAGCGAAACAGCACACCAAGCTATCAGCCATTACCAGAAGAAAACGCTCCACCCAACCTCAGAACGCCGGCAGGTTTTAGCCTTATGGGGGGAAGAACCATGGGGAAATATTACAGCCCTCTAGGCAAACTTATGCAAGGCAATGTTTTAGGTGCTGCCAAGTCTTTCGTCAAGGAGCAAGCAAGAAGAATCATACCCGGAGGATACCTTATGGACGATCTGGCTTCTGCAGGTAATTACGCTGCGGAAGGTGATTGGGGTGGAGCGCGGCTCAAGGCTATAGGTGGAGCCATAGGTACTATCCCAGTGGTAGGTCCTCTGGGTGCCGTAGTCGTGGATGGCGCCGATCAGGTTAGGCAACAAGTGCGGGCCATGAATTTACGCACAGAAGCAAATAAAAAATTTGAAGCAGGAAACAGAATGGTGCAAGGCTAAACCAAACTCAAACCAAACTCAAACCAATCAAACAACACCTCCCACGCCTCTCCACGATGCGCACCAAGGGAGGTTCTTTGTATCTATGTATGAAAGCAGCTAAACAAATACTTACAGACGATAAAGCTCCGGCCACAGCGCTATTGTGGCTAGTCACTAAAAAATACGGTAACGAGTGTTATGAGTGGGATCCTACCGTACTTAAAGCGCAGTTGCAGGAAGATTTTGATTGTGAGCTATCTGATCTACAGTCCGATAAGCTGCAAGCAGCAATAACAATTCTTACTACAGACATGTATGAGAATAATATTGTTGTGTTTGAGACGTTAAACTACTTGTTAAACCATCAGCCAGATAGCCTTGAAGAACTCAACCCTCTAGAAGCTGAGGAGCTGATTTGTGGTTTAACAGAAGCGTACATAATCAGAAGCGAACCTCTGCATTTTTCTCCAGAGGTACGAACATACGCTGGCCAGATATTCTATGATTATGGTATGCATAAACCTCCAACACTATTTCCTCAGGCTTTGATGCGGGAGAAAGAAGGTAATGACGATGAAAAGAACGAGGCCCTGCAGGAGATCTTTAACGAGAAAATTAAAATAACTGTAGAATATTTAAAAGAATGCACCCACTAAACAACCCAACAACAATAACACACGATTTGTTCGGTAGGCCAGCCAGTGTAAGTCAGATTAGATTAGATGCATTGTATAATAAGATTTATGGAGTAATTCCTGTCACATTAAAATGGGCCGCTCCGTTTAGTGTGTCTTGCGTAGACGATATACACGCAAACTTTGATGCGCTCTGTACTCAGTTGACGAGTGTGGATGACAAGCTGCTCCAGGAAGGGGTATGGACAGGCAAAACAGGTACCCAGTACGAAGGAATATTCCTATCGTTGAGTCAAAGCGGTTCTGACGGGCAGTATATCTATTCAGGAGGAGAGCTAGCAACACTTAGAGAAGCAGTTATACACGAAAAGCAAAAACTAGACATGCAGATTTCAACGTACGCTGTTTTTGGTGAACGCGAAAAGGCTCAGGTTATTATTGATCTCCTTCGCCCACATAAAATTGAGAAGAAAGGTAAAATCTACATGCTGGCTAGTAGCTATGGCGAGCTAACTTTCAATGCGATGCCTCTGCCAGATTTAAATACAAACCTGTCCTTGAACTACGGAGCTGATTTCCCCAAATTTCATGAGGAGCTCGTCACCAGCATCAACGACAAGCAGTCAGGGCTCTATCTGTTCTATGGCCCTCCAGGAACAGGCAAATCATCTTACATCAAGCATTTGCTGACAGGAGAGATAAAAAGAAAAATTGCCTATATCCCTGTGAGTATGATTAATCAGCTCGTAGCTCCTGAAATGCTTCCTTTGCTGACAGAAAATAAAAATATCGTTCTTGTTTTGGAAGATGCTGAGAAAGCTTTAGTGTCTAGAGACATTGCAGAGAATTCAGCAATCGTTTCTACCATACTAAATCTTACCGACGGATTCATTGGACAAGCATTAAATATAACGATCATCGCTACGTTTAATACAGCTAAAGAAAAGATCGATGAAGCTTTGCTGCGCAAAGGCAGATTACGTATGAGTTACGAGTTTAACAAGCTGAACCTTAAAGACAGTAAAGCCTTAGCGTCATCCTTGGGTGTCGACCCGACTAAAATACGTGAAGAGATGTCTCTAGCAGATATCTACAATTTCGAAGATAACACAGGTTACGAGGAGCCTGAGCAGAAGCGTGTAGGCTTCCGTTAGTAGCTTGTACCTGATTCGTCAGCTGATGATGAGCTGGGTCCAGCCAAAGAAGCATCCCCGATAGCCATATAGGCGGCGCACACACAGAATACCAGACTGTGTAGTGCGTCATCTGGCTGTTTGGGGTGGTGGCCGTACATGAGTTCTTGTCCATACAAGCCGTCCTTAACTTCAATAAAGACGTTTAGTATGTCCTGCATATACTCAGATACATCTCCCCATTCAGGAAAAAGTATTTTACCTGCTTTAAGTTGACGTATAACCAAACTGATGACATCAGAACGATGAAGCACCCATCTGTTCTGCCGCCAGTCGTACACACCAGGCTCAAAATGTTGAATCATTTTGGTTCTGCGATAGGCTGCTAGCTGTGATCTAGCTGTGCTTGTAAGTTCACAGAGCTTGATACCTCGTATAGGGTCAGGTCCTGAGTCAGATACACAAAAAGCTCCCACAGCGTTAGCTCTGGCAGCGATATCCTTGATATGCGCCTCGTGGTCTAAGCCTCGATATATTTTTGCAAAGAATACTTCGAATATTCCATCTTTGCGCATAGCGCCCAAAGTGGCTACAGTCCTAGACTGAGCCATACTAACACCCCAATCAACTCCCATTGTATACACACAATAATTACCCTTATTCTTGGCATAAATAGCCATGTGCTTCTCATCATCACCAGTAAACTGCTTACCTAAAATACACAACTTTATCAACTCTTCTCTAGTAATCGGTTTTGAGCCTATGTCATAGGTCAAACCAAACGTCTCATTCATCACTACTCTTAACTCATTCTTACCACTATGTACCTTTTCGTGAATTTCTTTCCATTCTTTGGGGTCACTATTGAAGTGTGGTAGAATGGGCTGCGCAAGATGATAGCCTGTCAGTAGAGCTTCTGTAGGATTTGTACTAACCCATTCTCCAAACCTGGAGTCTAGCTTTTTGCTACACCTACTACAGCTCAACCCGTGAGGCATAATCATCTTGAGAGGCTCATTACCTTCTGTAAGTGAATTCCAATGGTTGCAACCAGGGCACTTCATCATCCATTCTAGCTGATTGGATGTTTGCCATATCCTTTGTATGGTGTTGGTTGAGTCTAACGGTGTACCTGCAAATATCTCTCTTTTATACGGAGACATAGCCATAGTTTCCTGAATAATAGGAAGCTGGTCGTGCTGAATATCCTGTACCTCATCGTACACCACACAGTCTATAGCAGGCCCACGAGTTCTGGTTGCATCATCACTAACATATCTAAATAACACACTACTACGCGTATCATCCAATATCTTTTCAAACACATCATTTTTAAACCAACCTTTCACAAGGAGCTCTTTTATTTTTGGACTTTCAAACCTAGGGGGGATGTAGTTGCTTGAAAAATACTTCGTAGTCGACTCCTGGGGGCCCACATACATCATTTTAAAGTAGTTCCAGCGAATTAAATTAAGACATATAAAATTACTCAGCAGTGTAGACTTTAATGTTTTACGACTGCATTTAAGAATCAGTTTCTGAGGCATATTATCATAGATATGCTTCAGCATCGGGAACGCATCTAATTTTTGCAGCCTTCCTTCATTGTCGTATAAGTAATTTTCGACAAAATAAGAGGGAGGTAGTACCGAAAACATAAGTTGGCGTGCGAGAAACATCGACCTCGGATTTTTCTTCCGAAGTAGTTTCTCCACGGTGTCCTTAATTTTGTCATGACCCATCATAATAAGCGAAAAAAATTTAGCCAAAAACCCACGCAAGAATCACCTATAGAGGGACTGTTCAGCTTCTTTGACGGAGCAGCTAGCGCACTATTCAGTATCTTCGATAGCAGTAATTCAAACAAGAGAAAAAAACACTATAGAGTCTACAAAAGAAAACAGCCATGATATAATCATAGCTGATATGAGTAGAACTATACGTAAATACCAGATAAGGGATAAGCGCAACCAGTATAAGCGCGCCGAGAAGCAGGAGCTTCAAGGTAAGTATTATACGGACGTATCAAAATCGCATGAGCGAAAAATCAGAAAAAAAGGATTGCGAGAGGAAAGAGACCCTGACGAAGAGTCTTACGAGTAATATATCTCCGGATATTGTAAAGAAAAGAGGCCGCCCCAAAGGGGCAAAGAACAAACCAAGAAGTTTGGTGGCAGGTCCCGTTATTCAAGACCTAGATAAACCAAGAAGAGGCCGACCTAAGGGAGCTAAAAATAAGCCAAAAGAGGATAACGTAGTTTTCATAGCTGCGGAGCCAGTTAAACGTAGAGGAAGACCTAAGGGAGCAAAGAACAAAGCCAAACCCATAAAGGTTGAACATCCCGCTGACGCTGCACCCAGACGCAGAGGTCGCCCAAAAGGAGCTAAAAATAAAAACAAGCTCAGCGCTCCCACACCGCAGATCGTGGCGCAAGAGCCGAAGAAAAGAGGCAGGAAGCCTAAAGAAAAACCTGAGGAGTCAACACCTACTCAGGAGAAAAAAGAGCATCCAATATTTTCATTATTGGAATGGATAGAAAAAAATATGCATCCTATGCAGGTGCAATATTACAGAAGTAGAGCAAGTCGTAACGAAACAACCATGCAGCAAGCAATAGCCGCAGACATATTAGGCTTCTTCAACATAAAAGAAACCGAAGAGTTAAAGCATATCAAGAAAAACAACTTCATAGCCAACATATCAAATGAACTTCATTACTAAAATCGAAAATTATCACAAAGCAGGTTACTCAGGTCTTTTCGTCCTCACCCACGAGGAAGGACGGCTAGCTAAAGAGCTACTGGAAATCCGTAAAAATAACCCAGCTGTAGCTATCCATGAATGGGATGCGCAGAACGGGCTTATTTGCAGAAGTGCTGAAATAGATGTAAATCATCCTGACGACACCAAGGTAACTACGGAGTTGCTTCGTTATATTCAAAGCTACAAGCAGGAGCAAAATATCTTTATTCTTAAAGACTTCCATTTGCACTTCGACAAGGTGTTGAATATCCGCATGCTGCGTAATGCTTGGAATATGCTAAAGAGCCGCGCGAACATGATTATCATGGTAGGGCAGAAGTTTGCAGTGCCTGCCGAGCTTCAGAAAGAAATTCAGCTTGTTGATTATGATCTGCCAGATTCCGCAGCGATCAAAGAAAGGTTGCTCTTTGTACAGAGCTCAGTAAACAAAGATAGGGAAGCTAATAACAAGCCGTTGATGCAGATCGATGAGTATATCCTTGATGGTGCAGTTGAGGCAGCCAAGGGCATGACTAACGTGGAGGTCGAGAACGCCTTCTCTGTAGCTCTGGTAGCCGTACGTAAATTTAACACAGCCTTTGTGGAGGCAGTTTTTCAGGAAAAAATTGCCCAGCTCAGGAAAAACGGGTTGCTGACTTACATGGAGCCTAACATCTCTTTTGAGAATGTTGGCGGCATGCAGGGGCTTAAAAACTGGCTTACTGCCCGCAAAAAGGCCTACAGTAAAGATGCCCGAGATTATAATTTACCGATGCCTAAAGGTATGTTGCTGGCGAGTGTTCCAGGTACAGGTAAGTCTTTGATTTGTAAAGCTATCGCTAAAGAGTTTGACTGCCCTTTATTCGCCCTGGATATTGGCAGTATTTTTGACTCGCTGGTGGGTAATTCTGAAAAGAATATGCGCGAGATGATCAAGACTGTGGAGAGTATTGGTAAATGCGTAATTTTGATCGATTAAATTTGGTTGATCTAAAATTCAGTTAATTGCTGGGATACCCTTAGAGCCTGCATGACTACAACGTAACAAGTAATTGTAAGCGTGAATGTTTGAAAACATACAGGATTGGGCAATCAGCAGCCGAGCCTCCAGCGGAGGAAGGTTCAACGATCAGTCGTAAGACGTAGAAGTTAGCAACTTCGAAAAACTGAAAGTTTCTCTTGAAAAACTTTTCAACTCTAGGTAGATTATAACTATGAAACCTTGGAGTAAAAAGGCAGATAAGTGCATCGAATGCAACACCACAGAGCGCAGACATATAGCCAAAGGGCTATGTAATTACTGCTATCTCAAGCGGCATCACAGTGATGTAGCTAATATAGCTAAAGTAAAAGCTCAAAAGAATAAGCACTACATAACGAAGCAGAAGCCTAGCGCCAAAGAAAAACGTGAACAACGTTATTTTTCAGGCAATAGGCAAGCTGTGCTTGTCCGTGACGATAATAAGTGTCAGCGCTGTTTTAACTCAGGAAATATTATACATCATATTGATGGTAATGGGCGCAACAGCAAAACACCGAATAATCGACTGGATAATCTTATAACTTTATGTAGGTCTTGTCACTCCACCGAACACAGGGCGCAGCTACTTTCCAGTAGGTTTAAACCCGGCAGAGACGGCTGGGCTAAAAATCATACTGTCTGTGTGTTATGTAACAAGGCTGATAGCAAGCATAATTCGGCAGGTCGTTGCGCTAGGTGCGTTGCAAAAATTAGAAGAGAAGCTAAGATATGATCTGAACTGTATGGAGACATGCAGAGGATATACGGAAGCGGTATATTCGTAACATTATTGGAAATTGAAAAAGCACTCAGTAACAGTGCGGTTAGCGGGTCAGGAGATAGCGGTGTCAGTAGCCGCATTTTCGGAACATTTCTCAGCTGGCTCAACGACCGCAAAAACCCTGCGTTTATTGTAGCTACCACAAACAATCACACTCTCCTCCCAGCCGCACTTATCCGTAAGGGTAGGTTTGACCAGCTGTTCTGGGTAGATTTGCCCACAGCAGAAGAAAGAAAAGAAATCTTCACCGTGGTTATCAAGAAGTACAAAAGAGATCCGAAGGACTTCAGTCTCAAAACACTTGTGACCGGAGCAGAGAACTTCACAGGTGCGGAAATTGAGGAGGTGTTCAAAGATGCACTATACAAGGCATTTGACCAGGGAGAAGAAGTCAGCGACAGTCATGTGATGGAAGTATTGGCAGAGTTCATTCCATTCGCAGTAAGTCATGAAGACGACTTGAAGGGTATGCGTAGACAAGCACAGGGTAAATTGGTCATGGTGACTAGTAAAGGCGACCCTGTCGCAGATGTACAAAAGAACATGCGTAAACTCAGTATAGCCATCGGTAACGACGAAGAATAATTAAAAACACTAAAATATCATGAGCCAAGAATACAAAATCACAGACACACTTCAGAAGTACTATGACAAAGTTTTCCAAGACGGAAAGCTTGTCAACATACACATCGGTATGTGGGGGATGAGCTACAATCTTGTAGAGGAGGATATCAAGCTGGACAACAAACTTCCAGACACCATCAAGCTCGGCAAGAAGATGCTTATCAAACCCGCAGTATACAATAAATTCAAGAGCCTGGAGCAAAAGATCCGTAAATATCTTTATACCAACTCATTTGACTTCCCTCTCGTATCTCAGGCGCACTTTGTACCGAAGACAAAGTATCTTGAGGTATACAAGAAACTTGACGAGATGCGCGACGAATACCTGGCGCTCACAGCAGAGTTCCTGGAAAAGTACGAAGATTACAAGAAAGAGGCCATCGAATACTACCAGGAGCATAAAGCTACTGTAGACGTAGATAACCTTGAGTCTTATTACCCTGCAGTAGCGAACGTACGAAACAAATTCTATCTAGATATCGTATCGTTTGAAATTGCCCTGCCTGCAGCCTTTTCTGAGCTTAATCTACAGGACGAGATTCAACGCGAAGTTGTTGAGTCTGAGGAAAGGCAGGGAGCAAAAAGCAAGTATCGAGAAGAGTACAACCGCCAGCTGAATACACATATGAGCAAAATTAATGATTTTGTGAGTGATGTGACAGCTACATTACGCTCCAAGATTGTAGAGCACTGCACAGTCGCACTAAGCAAGATCAATAAGAAGGAAGTGGTAAGTGACGCAAGCGTCAGAACGCTATTGAAGCATATCCAGGAATTCCGGGATATGAATTTTGTAGATGATCGAAATGTTGAAGCTGAGCTAGCTAAAGTTGAAAAATTGTTGGTAGGAGACCATGATTTCTCCAAAGATAAGGACGCTATGGGTCTTCTCCAGCAGCATTTGAACAGTGTAGTCGCAGAAGCAAAGTCTCTTTCAGACGTTGCAAATATTTCTGGCGAGTACTTCCGTAAACTAAGCATCTAATGTACGAAGACGAAGACGACCAAGGAGTATTGGAGCCGCCAAGATTTGACATGTTAACTGTCAAGTTTCGCGGGGATAATTACACCATCGCGCTACCATATTGTGAAGTTGCGAATGGAGATATCTCCTCCATAGCTGACGGTAAAGTAAATATTGCCATCCCTGCAAACGAAAACGAACACCCGCAAGCTGTAGAAATGTTATTTGCGGATTTTGTAAAACTTATCGAGCAAACCTTCGATATTAAAGAAATAGTGCAACTTTCGTTGCAAATGGCGGACAGTTACGACAACATATCAATACTATGAGCCACAGCGTAAATATCAAAACACAGTTCAAAAGCATAGAGAACCTATTAGGTCAGTTTAAGAAAAAAGGCTGGAGCATCGCTAGCGGTATGAAATGCAATACCTATCCTAGTGATCCTCGCAGGGATGAAATCCACAAGTATGTGGCTAGGAACCCCTCACCGAGTGGTTACGACATAGGTATCAACATTGATGCTGAAGGAAACGCTTATTTCGTATGCGACTTCTTTGACCGCAGTATCGAGAAGCAGCTGGGAAGCAATCTCAAAGATATCAAGCAGGGGTACGCTCTGGACGAAATCAAGAAATTCATGCAGGAGGAAGATCTTGAGTATAAAGTCGAAGAGCTTGCTACTGGCGAGCTTGTAGTTACAGCTGAGAAATAATATGTCAAACGCGAAATACGAGCAGTTCGAGGCAGTCAAACCAACGCTCTTAAAAGCTGTTAAGGAAGTATTGCTAAAGGAAGCCACCCCTCCTGGCGAGCGGCCTGTTGACTATGATATCTGTGTGCCTGCGCATGCTATGCATATGGATGACGACGAGGAAAACACTGCCAAAGCAGTTGTGACATACACTGTACATTGCCCTACAGAAAAGAAGCACACTGTCATGGTCAAGTTCAAATACAATAAGCTAGGTAAAATCGTAAACGACTCATTGAGCTATGTCTAAGAAAATTCAGTTCAAGATCAGTAAAGACGGTAATGTTAGCCTAGATAAGCTAGAAGGCTACGGTGAAGGCTGCCTGGATGTCACTAAATTCCTGGAGAAGTCCTTGGGTAAGGCTGACGAGTCTTCCAGAATGATGACTGACGAGTATAACGAACCTCAGTGCCTAGCTCAGTCTGAAAAGATACAGCATTAATGACTACCCAGCTCTATATAGATAAAGAGGGTAACGTTAGTGGCTTGGCAGATGATGTAATCGACAGACTATGCTCCCTTGGCGAAAAGAAGGTAGCCAGGGTATCAAATGTAGAGTTTAACCACACGCAGCAGTGTTGGGTGGCTACAGACCTACAGGGAGCAGTCATAGCTGAGCACCCAGTACGCAGCGAAGTTATAGCTGCAGAAAGAAAGTATCTCAATAAATCTATTGAAGATGCCTTTGATGCTGCGGTAAATTTGTAGTATAATATACTTGCAGAGTCCGATCCTCTGCAAGGACTACTTTTACCATATATGCATAGACGAGATTTAATAAGATATCATACGCCCGACGGATCCTCAAGAAATCTACGCTCTTCTCCCACAGGAGCGTTCGTACATTTCGAAATAATAAAAACACTCATTTTTGAGCAGTTGCGAGGTATAAATCGTATGGTGAGAGAAGCAGGTTCAGAAGGAATAGCGGACTATCACAACGAGTGTATAGACAACATTTCCGCGCTTTTTGAAGAATATGACCCTTTGGAGGACGAAATAAACGAACTCGAACAGAAGCTGGCTGCGCTTAAAGGCCGCCAAGAGCAAAATGCAAAGAATAAACCTTGAACAAAATGCAAAGAATAACCCTTGAGATACTCAAATCCTTTTGTATATATGTCTGTGACGAGGAAAGTGTCTTGTATGATTATCGACTGTGGTTGATTGAGTTGGTGGAGGACGACGCCGGAATTTATAGGCTTTATAGGTATTATGGTTACAATGGTGATGCCGAGCTTACAAAAAAGCTAGATTTATCTACAGAGCACATAGATATTGCTTTGGTAGCCTTTAAATCTAAACTCAAGGAGAAGCTAAGCGAAAAAAAATTCAGACTTCTCAAAAATGGCGAAGGGCTGACCTCTAGAGCTATTCTAAGTGTGCTTAAGCCCAAACCGGCTACTAAAGTTGTCGCTGTTAAAACCCCAAAACAAATTGAGCACAGAAAACTACAATTATGATAAACAGTGTAATTATTACCGCGCTGAACAAAGCCTTGGATATCCCATACAAGGAAAATTTAGAGCAAAACGTATGGATCACCACAGTAGATCCTGAAGATAGAGATAAAGTTTTAAAATTAAAGAATAGGCTATCCAGGAAAGGAATAGCACATTTCAGTCAATATTTCAGAGACTGGAGTGACGAAGACACAGAACCATTTATTCAACAAAACCTAAATGAACAAGGACCTCAAGAGCAACACGTCAACAACATCATCAGTTTTTTGGATCCTTTTGTCGATAGCCCTGCCGTTTATAATCTGGGGGTTAATTGCTTTGCAGGCATATCGCGCAGTACGGCAGTGGGTATCATTGCTTGGGTAATGCAGGGAAAGACTCCGGAAGAAGCATTGAGACTTACTCTCGATGTTCGTCCACAAGCCTGGCCGAATCTGAGAATGCTCGGATTCGCCAGCAAGCGGCTAGGTGTGGATATCTTTACACCTATGAAAAAATGGAAATCAGAACCTATCAACAGATTCCACACAACATGAAGTTCATAGCATTTAGCGACCAACATCTAGAAAGCAAACTTTATAACATTCCAGAACTAGAGCAAGATAACCGAGAATTATTCTCTATGGTTATCGATAAGGCTCTTGAGTATGAGGTGGATTACCTCGTCAGCGTTGGTGATTTATTCGATAATAATAAACCTAGTAGCGACACCATCAGATTCGTTACAGCAGAGCTAAGAAGACTAGAAGGAAAGGTAATTCCTGTAGCTATTGCAGGAGATCACAGCAAACCTATCAACGGAAGTACATGGGAGAGTGTATGTGGGTTTAAACCTATTAACAGTGTTCCTGAGTTCGCCGGCGTAGACTATAGTGATAATCCTAGTGACGTTATCGAGCTCTTGAATATTGAACTTAATAGAAAAGCTCCGAATACTGTAGTGAGTATATTCCTACATCAACAGGTACCTGAGTTGTGGCCGTTCTGCGAAGAGAAGAAAAAGATCAGTCTCAAGGATCTGGATCTCTCCAATCAGTGCGAAAGTATTCGTGGAGTATTCCTGGGCGATATTCATATCAGAAGGCAGATGCGCTTTCATGATATCTCCTGCGATAAAGAGTTGTTCTGCGGGTATTGCGGCAGCCTAGGTGTGACTGCAGCCAATGAGACTGTTAAAGAAGGCTTATATTTCTTCGACGGCGAGAAGCTGAAGAATATTAAATATGCCCTTCCTAGGCAGTATGTCACACTAGACGTCACACCTGATAACCTTGAAGCTCAGACAAAAGATACCCAGTACGCCACCTACAAGCTAGGTCCAAAGCGTCCTGTATTCCTTGTTAAACTACACGACGGTGTGGATGTTGGAAACAAATTAGATTTCTTGCATGAGATTGGTTTCGTGAAGACCAGTAAGGTAAAGCAAGACAAAGACGGTAAAGAAGAGTTGGTTAATATTCGCTCAGAGATCAAAACAGCCGACAGGTTCTGTGGTGTTCTTCGCGAGCTTACAAGAGGAGTTGAAAATAGCGAGGCAGTATACAATCTAGCGTATAAGTTACTGACTGAAGGTGATCCTAAAACAACATTAGACCAGTTCAAAGAAAGCATATACTCAGCATAAACATACTATGAGCATACTAGGCAAAAAAGGTGTAACCCCTGAAATGCAGTTCACATGCGGAGACTGCAATGATGTAATTACAGGACAACAGGTGCTCGATGGCGAGTACCTGTATGTAGTTAAAGAGTACCCCACAGATCCAACAAAGTCAGTCTGGCGGTGCGAACTCTGTCAAGATGATCACAACGACAAAACTTACGAAGAGTAAATGTGTGTACGTGTATACAACAAAGACACAAAGGAAGATACTGACACCCCTACAGGGTTTGCAGATATGCTGGGGATATCTGCAAAAGATCTTCCTGTGGATAATGCTCTTGGGCAGCTTATACCTGAAAGCTGCCTTTGTCAGGTAAACATTGAAAAAGCCTGTAAGCTCCACGGCTATAGCTATATTGAAAATGCTGATTTCGATATAGTAATATCCAAAAAGTCCCCCGAGAACTCTATTCAAGATATATTAAAACACCGATGAGACAAATCGTACTTCAAGAAAGACGCAAGAGGATGGGCTGTCCCTGGAAAGATTTTATGCGTTATAGTGCACAAATAAATGAAATAACTGCACTAGATAGTGCTCGCTGGGAGTTGATTAAAAGAAAGCCTGGCGGAGCCCATGCAGACATAGACTATAACAATAAAAGAGAGTGGCGGGTGATATTCAGAGAAACAATCGAGTATGTAGTAGAATAATATGCATGGATCCAGAATTGAATACATCGTACAAATACGTCGTACAAATACGAGTGCAAGACTATTGGCTAGACTACGGAGATAGTGTTTTCAGCGTAGAGTTCAGATATCGAAAGGACGCAGAAGCTCATCTAGCAGATGCAAAAAAAAATAAACCATACGGTGATTTTAAATTAGTTAAAAGAACGCACACATTTACTGACGAAAATATATGTACGTAATTGACGGACAATCAGGAATAAATCAGTTTAAACGTTGCACCATAGGATCAGGAAGCACAGAGGAAGCGGCATGGCTTGATGCGCTAGGTCCAAAGCCCTGGAGCGACCGAGCCAAGAAGCTTAAGAAGATCTACATTTGTAGAAAGCTAGAAGAAGGCGAAGAAGTCAGATATAGCGAAGATGATTGATATGCTTGAAAAAATAACTAAAAAAGCAACTTTTATCATACAGCGTAAAATAAATAAAATAGATACGCCGCGTCGTAGATATAAGTGGGTAGATTACATAAAATGTCGCAGTGTGCTGGAGGCTGTACAGCTCACCGATCAAATTTATCAAGGAGAACCTCCTGAATTGCGAGGTTATAGTACACGACTAATTAGTAGGCTTGTAGTTGAACAGACTTTGGATATACACGAGGATGATATGGATTTTATTGGGCAACAGCTAGACATACCGAGTTTTCATGATTAGCTGTTAATAATATGATTAGAAACAAAGGTGTCTGCTGTATTGTACTAGGGCTCGAGGACAATGACCCTCCACTCAAGTTCAAGACAATGACCTACAAACGCTTCAGCTCTTTGGATAGGGCTGAAGCTTTGGTCAAGCTAGGAGATGTCATTTTAAACAATCTCCTGGTCACAGAGAAGGCTATAGCATATTGCGGATTTAGAAAGCATAACTATAGGTTAAGCAGCAATATATTTCCATTGATGACCTATGATAAGGCCAGGATCGTTTTCGAAGACTTCCCACAGATCGACGATATCATGGGTCAGCTCGACAAGGTCAAATTGGTTAGGGAACTATACAACGTCAGGCTGAGTAGTCATCCTGACCAATTCAATGTACTAGCTAGCTTAAACGAAGATGCTGTGCGTCGTACAATACGTGAACTAGACTTTCAAGGCTGGTTCATGACTAGGATCGGCTGTCCTGAAGATTATAATGCTCCTATAAACATACATGTTAATAGATCGTTGAGAGGAGGAGATCACTTTGAAATCAAAGATCTTTTTTATGAGAATTTTCATAAATTGACCGACGGTGTAAAAAAGAGGCTCGTACTCGAGAATGATGACAAGGCAGCAGGGTGGTCAGTATGGGATCTATACACTAGATTCTATGGCGACGGCGACACTCCAGTAACTTTCGACTATCTTCATCACAAATGCCATAACAATGGTGGTGTAAATGAAGAAGAGGCGTTTGACATGGCTGTACATTCCTGGGGAAAGTATACGCCACTATTTCACTATAGCGAAAGTATACCTGGAGACAAGAACCCGCGAAAGCATGCAGATTATGCCTCCAGGCTGCCAAATACATACAACACAACAATCGACTTGGACTTCGAGTTCAAGATGAAAGAAAAATCATTTGAACACCTACCGTGAATCAAAAAATAATAGAGAACGTCAGGCTCGAGATACACCATAGATATTGGCGAGGCTGGAATACTCCTGGCGAATGGGGGAACTGGTATCCAGCCAGCCCCAACCTAGCCTACAAGTACGAGGAAGGTAACCTCGATCCTGTAATCGCGCAAATGCAGAAAAGAATTAACAAATTACTGAAGGAACAAGACGATCTAGCTATGGAACACAAGGTCGAATACAAAATTGTAAAAGTTAGAGAAATTAAAATTACCGAAGACGTATGAAAAAATTATATAAACTTGCGTTAGTTACTGTGGTTTGCGCCGAAGACGAGTACGAGGCTAAGAGGTATATTGCCGACAACGACAAGATCGACCACCTAGCTTTTCAGGCGATATCTGAAATCTCCTGCAGAGGTGAGATTCCCTGGGGCTGGTCAGAAGCGATGTGTCCACTAGACGCGGAAAAAAGCTTCAAAGACCCATGGCACGACCTATCCATCGAAGAAATCCTCGAAGAACTGGAGAATGAGGTGGCTAAGACTGTGACCCATACAGAGATGCTGCTTAAATATAGGGAGTTGGAGAAAAGGCTAGCGAAACTTGAGGAGAAACTATGAAAAATTATCAATTATATACAGTAAGAGTAGAAAAAGAATTCGTGGTGGCTGCGCCCCTACAGATGACTGTGGACGCTGTAGAAAAGAGCGTCGAGAACATCATGTGCATACACGAAAGTAGTATGCGCAGCGATGGGTTGACGCATGTGATTGCAGAAGAACTTAAGGATCTAGATTCGCTGCCCCCAGGATGGGATCCTAGCTGTTTGCCGTATTCAAACTATCCTTATATTAGCATTCCTGAAGATCTTGTAAACAAATCAATCAAAGAGCTCCTAGAAGATGGAAATCACAAAACTAATCCTTAAAAACTTCCGATCTCACCGGAGCGCACTCTTCGAATTTACCGAAGGTGTCACAGGCATCATTGGAGGGAACGGTAGCGGCAAAAGCAGTATTGTTGAGGCTATTATCTTTCTTCTTACAGGAGAAGGTTATGGCAAGACAAAGGCTGACATGCTTACTGTCGGGCAGGCGAGTGGTTATGTCATCGGCCACCTCATCATCAATGGCAAGGAAGCCATTCTTGAGAGGCACGTAGATACAGCCAAGGTAAACTTCATGTATGACGGAAAGACCTATAAAAAGTCTTCTGAAGTAAATGAAATCTGGGACGGGCTCTTTCAGATAGATAAAAACATTGTACAAAATGTTATTGTTTCCAGCCAGGGAGAGATCACCCTACTGTTCAACGGTGATAACGCTACTCGTGAGAAACTATTTCAGAAGATCTTCATGGTTCCTAATACCGCGAAACTTAGAGATACTATCTGGAATAGTTATATTAAAACTGCCCCTCCTGAGTATCCTGTAAAAGACACTGTAGAGCTGGAAAGCAACATGCAGTGCCTAGAGCAGATGATCAAGATGGAGACAGAGGATTTAAATAGTCTGGCTGTAGATGAGGAAGAGTACACTGCGCTAGTTGCCCGCCAGGCTTTCCTCAAGTCTGTACAGGATGCCGAGAAAGCTAATGCGGTGTTGCTAGACTCGCTTGATAAGGCAGAGGCTAGAGTAAACGAGTTAGAGCTTGAGAAAAATCCACTATTGAACAAAGTGGCGTTTATCCCTATCGACGAATATCGAACAACTCTAGCAGAGCTCAAGGCAGCGAAGCCTAATTACGAGAAGAAGCTGGAATATCAACTCAAGAAAGCCTCTCTGCAGCCTCCTGCTGTAGTGTTTGGAGATGATGAAGAGCTTCAGCTCAAGGGACTGGAAACCAAGTATCATGACCTTAAAGGACTGAAGACAAGCACAGGTTTGTCGATAGCTGCTATAGATAAAAAGATTGCTGAACACAAAGCCTCCGGGCTGGTGGGAGGAACTTGCCCAACTTGCGGCTCAGAAGTCACAGATGTGGCAAAGATGATTGAGCACCTGCAGACTGAACAACAGCCTTTGATTGTAGCTTATAACGGGCAGTTAAGAAGTCTTGAAGAAGCTTCAAAGCAGCTAGGTCAAAAGCAATTTGACTACGACCTGAGTACAAAATACAAGAGGCAGCTGGCTGATATTGATTATGCTCTAGACCTATACAAGAATGCTTCTTTCGATCAGGAAGAATATGACTTGTGTTCTGGAGTTATACAGAAATACGCTGCGCTTGAAGGTAAGCTGAATACTGTGGAGGCCTCCCTCAAACAGGCTGAGAATGAGTTAACAGGTATGAAGCTAAAGCTGGCTTCTGCACCCAAATACGATAAGGATCCTATAGAGCTCACATCTGAAAAAATAGCGGTAGATTCAAACATGCAGGCGTTCCAGCAGCGCAGAGAAAACGCTAAAGCCCTGGAAGTTTCCATAGCCACAAAGAAGCAAGAGCTTAAGAGTGCAAAGCAGGAGCTTCAAGACAACGAAAGCTACAAGGAAAAGAACAGTAAGCGAAAGGAATATACAGGTGTATTGAACAGTGTTTACGAGCTGTTCCATACAACTAAGTTTCCCAGGGCCTTGATTCATACCTATGCCAGCACAGTGTCAGAATACATGAATGAGGTGCTAACCAGCTTTGACTTCCCTTATAAAGCACAGGTGAATGAAAGCTTCGGTATAGACATCTTTAATGAAGACGGTCTGCAATTGCCTGCTATATCAGGCGGTCAGCAGGTTATGGTCGGCTTTAGCTTACGTCTGGCGCTACATAATATGTTTGTAGGGGCCTTCCCGTTCATGATCGTGGACGAGGGAAGCTATGGGCTAAACAACGAAAATAGTAAGAAGTATTTCGAGATTATTAAAACTCTCGGGAAGAGCAGCAAGTTCAAACAGGTCATTGTGATCGACCATCATAGTGAGCTAAGTGAGTATGTAGATAATACAATTAATCTGTGACAACCCCGGAGAAGATGAAAAGGCTCTACATACTGCTTAAGTGGTATGATTACTTTGCAGCGCACCCCAAAGTGGACGTTCCTGAAGAGGATTTTAAACTGGCGCTGCAGCTTCAATATGAGATGGATGAACTCCGAGCAGAGGCATTCAAAAAGAAAAAAAATAAAAAAGTATGTACTACGCAAGTAAAGGCATCACGGACAAAAAGCAAATGACGGCGCAGCCTCCGTCAGGGCCTGGATTCACTCAAGCCCAGGCTGATGAGGCTGCAACAATGGATATAGTGAACTCTTCATTTAAAGACGATGGAGATGACTACACTATGTTCATTTTAAAAGACAGTGAAGGAAAGGTCTTAACCAAGTCAGTAGTAGGAGGTTATTAGTATGGGTGAAGAAAAAAGTACAAACCTAGTTATTCCGGCGCTGCTGGCTGCTGCAGCCGCCTATTTTAGTTTTGAGAAGAAAGGTACAGCCATAGGCGATTTGGCAAAAGAAGCTGTAGGTAGGGTCATTAATGACCAGACAAACAAGAAAAACGCAAAGAAGCCTACTGTATTGGAGTTAACCGATGTTAAGAAAAAAAGAATCAGATACCGCCGTAGGCATCCTCGGCAAATAGTTCTCAAGGTAAATAATGAAAATACAAATAACCAGGTTTGATGGTGGGCTGAAAATAACTCCGTGTCCGGTATACTTGAGCAAGTTTTTGAGATACCACCACAGAGAGATGAAAAGTATACAATTCAGGAGAGAGTGTGTATTTACCGAGCGATTACTCTACGCCACAGATACTGACGGCTCGATATATACACTTCCTGGGTTTTATACTGATGTGCTGAAGCTTGTGCATAAAAACCTTGATGTTGCAGACTTGCAGGATGTGCGCACTAAAATGCCTGAACCTGACTGGGCTGCAGTTAAACAAATTAAGCTTCGCGACTATCAGCAGCAACCAGTCATAGATTTGCTGTTTAAAGGAATGGATGATAGCGGCGTAATCAATGCCACGGGGGGATTCGGCAAAACCCACATACAGGCAGTCACTTACGCGGCATGGAACAAGCTGAACACAATTCTAGCTATCCCATTAAAGCAGGTGGTGTTACAGACATATGAGAAGTTTAAGCAGTTCTTCCCAGACAAGCATATAGGTTTGGTGGGTGACGGTAAGAACGACATAAGTACAGACATCACCATAACTACGTTTAAATCCTTAAAGAGCTGTGCATTAGAAAAATGCCAGCTGCTCTTGGTGGATGAGATGCAGTCTGCAGGTCAGGAAACTTTCCAGCAGTGCTTGAAACAGATGAAGCCTTACAGGTTGTTTGGTTACTCAGCCACCACAGAAGGCATCTTCAATAACACAGACAAGCTTTTGAAGGGTTTGTTTGGGGAAGATCTGGTATACTTCCCCTACGAAGATGCTGAAGCTGCCGGGGCAGTAGTACCAGGCATGGTATACATGATAAGGCTACCGGATGAGTTGATTATTGATAACTACACTAATATTGAAAATAAGTTTAAACACGGCATTAAAAAATGTGATAAGCGTAATGAGCTGATCGGCAAGGCCTGTTCTTTGATACCGAAAGAGTGGCAGACGATTGTGTTCATTGACCATGTGAAAGATCACCTGGTGCCTATGTACAAGTATATGCCAAAAACCGCCAGATTCCTCCATCGAGAGTCTAGCAAGAAAAACGTAGGAGCTTTTGCCCTAACACCCAAGCAGCAGACAAAGACTATTGAAGAATTCAGCAACAACGAATTTCAAATTCTCATAGCTTCTGACGCTTTCCGTGCTGGGGTGGATATTCCTAACTGTCGTGTAGTAGTGCAAGCTAGTGGTGGCAGCAGTAAAGTAGAAGTGCTTCAGGAAGCCTATCGAGGGAGCCGTATTCTCACTGATGAGCAGATGAAACGCTTCGATTTGACACCTAAAACGCATTTTGTGCTTGTGGATTTCATGGATAACCATGACTCTACTTTGGAAGGTATGGCAAAAAAGCGTATGAAGTACTACGAAGAGCAAGGCTGGACGGTGAAGGTGGTGGACAACCCGCAACAAATAGACTGGCAAAGCTATGATAAATAATGACGAGCGGCAAATATACATAGCCAAGCTACTTGATACCCTTGGCGAATACTGGTACGCTAGGCCTTATCTGAGACTGGCACAGATAGTGAGTAACGCTTGGCGCAGCCACCCGGATTATAAGAAAAATCCTGAACCAGATATCCAAGACGTATTCTATTTCACAGATAGTAAATTCTTGGAAAGTTTAGAAGCCTCAGCTAAAAATGAATCAGAAGGTTCTAGCTCTGCTAAAGAATAAATTTGGCAAAGTCAAAACTGCGTCGGGTGGGGGTTATAGAATCCCCTGCCCGACCTGTGACCCCAAAAACAGTAAAAAAATGAAGCGCTACATCAGCCCAGGCTGGAGTGGCAGCAGATGTTTTATATGTGAGGAAACAATACCTATAGCCGAGCTACTAGGGGAAGGCACCGTCTTTGAGCGTGAGCACAATGAGGGTGTAGAAGAAGAGTATAAATATGCTAAAATACTTCCCTACGCTAATGCGGTAAAACTTAGCGAGCTTCCACAGAATTCTGCAGTTATCCAGTTCATACTTAAAGATCATCTGGCTAACTTGCCTTATTACGACAGTTTGGGTATAAGATATATACCTACAGGTTGTGGAAGCAACCTCAGTTTCGATAGCGGCTTTACAGTTAATACTGCGGAAAGCTTGTTTTTCCCTGTATTTGGAGCTAATGGCGAGTATGTAGGCTGGCAGCTTAGATTTGTGCCCGGTACATGGAACGGAGACAGATTCCAGTTCATGAGATACATGCACCTTTTCCCAAAGGGAGAATATCTGTTTAACTACCATTTCGCAAAGCAATACAAAGATGTTGTGGTTGTGGAAGGAGTTAAAAAAGCTCTAAAGCTGGCTAACGCTGTGGCTACACTAGGTAAAGGTATATCACTTAAACAAAAGCAGCTGATACAAGAGTGGAAGACGATTACGATCATACTGGACGGAGAAGACTCTACACAAGAGCTGGCAAAGGAGATCCAGACAGAGTTCAGGCAGAATGGACGTAGGTGTGTAAATATAGATTTACGTGTTTATGGCTTCGAGTCTCCTGACGACACTACGACAGCGCAGTTACAACATATAATTAGACAAGAACATGCAAAACAAAGAGGTTGATCAAAGATTGGTCGATGATTTGATACATCACTATACTGAGAAGAAAAGACTCACGAATAAAAATTTTAGATACATTTCGACAGTTAAAGACGACGCATATCTGCGAGAAGCAGGCAGCTTGTGCGTGGCTAATCACCTAGATGCTTCCACTTACGTCCAAATGATGTATGATCGTATGGGTGAGCATAAAGCCTTGTTCTCTCCGAAGCACATGCAGGGAACCAAAGTTAAACACATGCTTGCTGAGCGTGAAACCTCAGAGTCTAACAGCACACAGGTAGAGATTAACAACGCTAACCTGGCCCCTGCAGATATGTGGGCTTTCCAGCACAAGCTAGCCATGATGTATATCCGTAGAGGAGATACTGTAGAGAGCGTGCTGTTGGATTCTAGTTTGAAGTTTTTTGCATGGTATAGAATACTCGCTACCCCTAACAGGGTACCCGAGATAATTGACAAGTATAAGCATATCGCAAAAAAAGAAATGACCCCTAGACTTAACGCTTTTTGTAAAAGCGAAAACCTGGATCTTGAAAGAATACTATGAATGATATATACAACGACTCGGACTATATTGAGCTGACCATCAAGTGTCTGTTCAGAGATAAAAATACACTGCAAAAGGCTATAGATTTAAGGATTGTTCCTGGAGATTTCGGGGCGATAAACATATACCATGCTTTTGTAGCCACGGCATTGAGTATTGGTGTGGCTCCTGTTAATCCTCAGCTTTGCCTAGCCAAATTGAAAGGTGAGTTAAAGATTCGTGATATAGAAGGAGCGTCTGCAGCGTCAGCGCTAGAGTTCTGGGAGTTTGTGTATAATGATGGCCCTCTTAACGCTGACCATATAACGAAGCATTTAGCAGACTTCATTAAATTCAGGAGATACCAGGCAATTAAAATAGGAGGCATGAATACTCCTGAGCAGCTTGTAAACGAAGCCCATAAGCTGCTGGGGGATATTGAGCTCAAAAACAGTGTCGGGAACATCAGAGAATTTGATCCGTTCAAAAAGCTTATCTTGGTAGAGCACAAGGAGAGCTTGATGACGGGCTTCCCTGCAATAGACATGGCCGCCAAAGGGTTAAACTATCAAGAGTTTGGCTTGATACTTGGGCATAGTGGTTCAGGTAAAACAGCCATGGCTGCATATAGCGCGGTGCAGAACGCCAAGCAGTTTAGGAAAGTCTTATATCTGAGTCTTGAGGAGCCTGCTGAAAACATATGCAACCGCGTGTATAGTAATATTTTTAGAATACCTTACACAGACTTGCACAAGGGTAATACATTTGCTCAACATGATCTGCGCGAAGCCTGGCGCAGCATGTCTTCCAGAGACAAGGAAGCCATGAACAACCTAAAGATACATGACCTGCGTGACGCTTCTCCAGTGACTGGCAAGTACATACAGAACTATCTGGATAAACTATACGAACAGACAGGCTATCATCCTGACTTGGTGTATATAGACCAGATGGACTATCTCACAACCAACGATAAATACGATGCTGACTGGCAGAAGTACTCGAAAGTAGCGTTCGAGATAGATGATCTATCAAACCACCTTATAGGTGGTGAACACATGTTCAGTGTGTGGCTATTGCACCAGGCAGGTGGCAAGATGACAAGGAAGTTTAGCAATGCAGAAATCAGCGGATTTAAAGGAATATTAAAACCTGCAGATATGGTGCTAGCTATAGGTAGAGACAGCTCTCAGGACAGTATTGTCAGTATATTCTCATTGAAATCTCGGCACGCCAAAAATTTCCAATTCGATTATTTGGCAGAGCTTGAATTCATGAACTTTGAGCAGCAAGACAGGGCAGCTGAAGACAGAGCCAAAGAAGAGGATAAGGATAAAAAGAAGCAGCGACAGAAAGGTAATTTCACAAATATACCCCCCAGAACAGCCATGTTGCCTGCCGCCAACACCGGCTTTCATTCCCCTGTATAATGAAACTCACCACCAAGGAAGTAGAAGAGGCATATGAAAAAAATTACGCAAGTTTGAGAAAATTTGTCTACAGCATATTAAAAGACTTGGATAGATCTCATGAAGTGGTGCAGGAGACTTTTGTCAGGCTGATGACGAAATATACTGCAACCGGCGAAGATCCTGCTCCTTGGCTGTTTGCAGTGAGTAGGAACATATCTTTTAAAATAATAAAAAAAGATAAAAGATTGTTATTCGGTGAATGCTTTGCCTATAGCTTTGTTGACGAAGCCGATATGCCGTCAGGTGCTTTGGCTCTGGCGTGCGAGTGCGACAACTCGCCCTTAGAGCTGTTAGTAGAAAAAGACGAAGCTGGGAGGGTTGAGTCTCTTGTGGGAGAGGTTATGAGTATGCTTCCGGTTAAGTTAAAAGCTGTAATGTACCTAAGATATTTCTGCGACATGAGTTATATCGAGATAGCCAAGAAGCTTCGCACCACACCCGGTAATGTGGGGTTCATGATAAACGTAGCCAAAAAGAAGCTCAGGAAAAACTATAACACGGTAACCTTAAGTATAAGATGTCAGACAGAATAACGATAGATACTACAATAACAGAAGGTACTGCTCCAGAGCTACTGATTGTCTTCTCTCACCCAAACAAAGACGACTTGGAGGCTGAAGCTTTCGGTAAGCGAGGGTATGCGGCAGCTGAAGTTTTGGCTGCTTTGAGTGCTGCAGATATTCCCTTAGAGAAAGTACATTTTACAGCTACGGTAAAACACGGCATAGGTGTAAAAAGTAAACCTAGTGCTGAGGATATTGAAGAGTGGCGAGAAAGCCTTGATAAAGAGATAGAGGCCATCAAGCCTAAGCTAATCATGCCGCTGGGTGCCGAGGCATTCAAGCGCGTCATGAAGTCCAACATTAAAATGGGGGACTATATTGGGGAGATTACTGAAAATGCTTATGGGAAAATTCTAGCCAATTATGCTCCAGGCATGATTGTTATGATGGACCCTACAAAGCGTCCAGAGTTCAAAGAGATATTCGAACTGGCCAAAAGGTCGCTTGACGATAATCTTAAATACCAAGACTACACATACTTCGTGATTGACGACCCTGCAGAGAATAGGCGTATTCTTGAAAGGTACGTACGCAAAGGTATGTTCACCATAGGTTATGATGCTGAGTGGTTCGGTAGTAAATTTACCGATGACGAGGTAATGTATGAGTTCCAGTACTCTTGTGAAAAAGACATAGCCATAGTGTTGAATATTAGCAACGATGGCGCAACCGAGAATAGAGAACTCTTGGACACGATGAAAATCATGCTCGAGCATCCAGAAGCTAAAAGGCTTGGCTGGAATATACGAGCTGACGATCTACGTTTGCGCCATAGAGGGTTTGATCTACCTGATGAGACCCTGGCGTTTGACGGTATGAAAGCTGTGGCGTTCTTTGACTCTAGACTACCTAAAGGCTTGGAGACAGGTATCAAGATGTTCACCAAGTATCGGCCATACTACACGGCACTTAATCGCAAGATGAAAGAGCACAAGCTAGCTAAGGCTGAAATGGCGAAGATGAAATTTCTTGAGCCAGAAATATACTACGATTATTGTGCTGGGGACGCTGTGAGTCATCGTGAAGCTTGTTTACGTATGATGCACCTGTTCCCTGAAGAGCTAAAATCTGCTTATTATGATATTTATCTTCCTTTGACTACATATTTCACAGATATGGAACTCACTGGTATAGGTATAGACAAGGCTGTACTAGAAGACATATCTGACAAATACAGTAGAAAATATGATGAACTAAAAAAGGAACTTACAGAATTCTTAAAAGAAAGGTTCGGTATAGATGAATTCAATCCTAACAGTTCGCTTCAGAAAAAAGAGCTTTTGTTCGACACACTCAAAGTTCAGCCAGCATACTACACAAAGTCAGGGAAGAGCCCCAAAAGCAAAGTATGGTACGACAAGCAGAAGCCTGAAACAAAAAAGCTCTACGAGCCAAGCACGAACGGCAAAAGTCTGTCTACTATAAAATTTCAGCTTGAGGAGTTGCAGGCTAAAGGACTGGAAGAGACGGAAGAGAATCTTGAAAAGCTGAACGCCACACACAAAGCTATAACCCTGCTACTCAGCGTTGGGAGGATAAGTGTATTTGCCAACAAGTTTCTGTCCAGGAAAGGCGTATTGATGGACGGTGAAATTGAAAGTGAGGATGATGAAGAGCCTCTCAAACAAAGCTACTGGTCAGCTATCTGTGGCGATGGAAAGATACACGCTAGTTTCTTTGAGTGCTTGAAGAATTTTAGGGCCAGCAGCAGCCCTAATGTTCAAAATCCTGCATCAAAGGTGTTGGCGTATATACCGGACATCTTTGTGCCTGGTTACAGTAATCTCAACAGTGATGAGCAGAAAGAGTACAGTGAGCAATTGCCTAAAAATATACGTAATATATTTTATCCTGGTGACCCTGACTACTACTGGTGTGAGCTTGACGTTGCCGGAGCTGACTTGGCAATTATGGCCTTTCTGAGTCAGGATGAAAACTTCATCCATGACATCAGATCTGGTAATTTCCATCAGACCAAGATGCGTGAATACTTTAATGACCATACACTCACAAAAAAAGATGTGAGTAAGTACGTTATCGCTAAAAGTATCACATTCCGTGTGTCGTATACTGCAGGCTTAAAGTTCGCTGCAGTACCTATTCAAGCTGACATCTATGCTGAGAACGGGCTGCATGTGGGTTTGAAGACACTTGAGTATGCTTTGGATACCTGGAGAAGGTACACAAAATATATGGCCTACAGAGATCGTTGCACGAATGAAGTACAAGATTATAAAAGGATCACTAATGCGCGAGGGCTCATACTCCAGTATGAAGCTACAGACAACTTCGGTATTCTTGCCGGATGGATGAACGAGAGTCTTGCGTTCCCTGTGGCTAGTGAATTGGCCTGGTTCATGTGGGAAGCGTCAGTGAACCTCAAGAACAGGCTAAAGAAAGAAGGTCTTTGGATGAAGTACATATATCCTGTAAATACCGTGCATGATGCAGGCTACTGGGCTGTACACAAAGATCTGTGCAAGGACAACTATATCCAGGAAGTATTAAAAGATGTGTTTTGCCACCAAACAAAACTTGCTACAGGCGATAATGTAGGCTGTGAGCTGGAGATCATGGATAGATGGAAGGGTAAAGAAAAAGTGTTTGCGAAAGAAACTGCATGGAATTTTGAAAAGAACTTATGGGAATGGAAACAATAGACGATTACCGTAGCTTTAAGCTGACAGACAATAGCAAAGTACGGTTTAAAAAAGCTCACGGGAACACATTCAGCCTAGCTTCTGGCTTGCCAGCACACGGAGGAACGTGTGTGGCGGCTACAGAGGGAGAGGGCGGCTGTGTTGGTAAGTGCTACGATGTTAATCTTCGTAAGCTGCGCAAGAATTATGCAGCTAACGAAGACTATAATACTTCACTAGTTTGGAGTAAGAGCTTTGAGGAGCAGCTCTGCATTATAGAGAACAGTATAGATAAATGGTTGTTAAATGGTGGTGGACAGGAACCCTTCTTCAGGATACATACTGGAGGAGAGTTCTTCAACCTCACCTACACAGCCGCTTGGGCTAAAGCCATAGAGAAACACCCAGCTGTGCATTTCTGGGCGTATACACGAGCCATGTTCGCTGTACCTATACTGGCTGAGCTTAAAAACCTCACACTGATGCTGAGCTGCGACCCAGTGAACAGAGATAAAGTATTTGCCATATATGAAGAGTACAAGAATTACCCTAACGTGGCGCTAGCCTGGATGGGTGATACTCTGCCAGCTGACATACCCAAGGACAGGCCAGTGCTGATCTGCCCTGAAGTCTCTGGTAAAACTAAAAAACTAAAGGATAAGGGAGCCTGCGCTAGGTGCAGAGTTTGCGTTGATCGTCCTTTAAAGAGTGGAAAAATCCGTCATGTGCAGTTTCCCATCCACAGATAATCTGGTGGCTGCACGTAAAAACCTAAACAACAATACAAATGACCACTGTTATCCAAAACAAAATTGAAAAAATCACTGTAGACGGCGTCGATCTCCGTAGCGTAGATATCAATAAGAAAAAATATTATTATTTAAACGACCTGATTAAAATTTATGGTGGAGGCTTCAGGAAAAACCTCCCCAGCAACCCTATCCACGTTTGCACAGGAGAAGGTCACGATGTGCGCTATCGCTATCTTGTGAGTAGCGCAGATTTTAAAGAGGCGCTGACAAAAAGCCAGAAGCTCAAGAGAAACAGTATGCCATACCCTGTAAGGAAGCCTGTAGCAGTAAAAGCTACAGCTGCGTATGTGGAGGCGCCTCAAATGGAGCTGGATCTACCTTTCAGCGAGCCCACCACTGACGACATCCCTATGGATTTTGTTAATGCCGAGAGCGCAGCACCGCAGCCGGTAACTGCCCTCCCAGAAGTTAAACGCTATGAAATCTCTGCTTCTCCCAAGAAGGCTGCAGATAAACCATTGCAAGCTAAACAGATATCTTTGAAAGCGGAAATCTGGAATCTGTGCGTCTGCAATGGACAGAAAATCGGTTTTGAGAAAGGCATGACTTTCGAAGAAATCCTAGTATCTCCTTTGACAGGAGAGGCCTACAGCTTCCTTTACAAGGAATTTGATAAAGAATTGAAGAAAAAGTTCCCGTTGCAGCAGATTAAAGATTGGGGGCTGTGTAACTACTACAGCAAAAGCTCCAACGTCACATATACAGCAGCCATCGAGAACGCTGGACTGCTTCCTGCTTTGAGAGAGAAAGCGGTGGAGCTCTACGCCTAATAAAGTCTTGGTTGTTCCCCCCAGAACAGCCTCGACCGTAGGTTAAAAATCGGTTATAATTGCAGTAACAACAAAAAATCATATTATGTCAAACAACAACAGCACAGCAGTTAACGCAGAAGTCAGCAACGAAGTAACTACCATGAAAACATACAACATCGACATCGCAAGCACGAAGGGCCACGACACCCGCGCAGGATTGACCCTTGAAGCAGCAACTGAGTGCATTCTTGAAAACGCTGAAAATAACGCCCGCTGGGTGTTCATCAACGGCGAAAAGTTTGAGTTCAAAGGCACAGACTATCGCACAGAAAGCAACATCCAGAAACTGCAAGCACAGTTGCAGGCAATGGATGATCCTGCAGTTCTTCTTACCGGTATTCTTGTCGGCGGTGTGAAGTAAGCGCAGCCTCTCCAGCCCCAGTTCATGCCCCCTGGTACACAGTGTGCCAGGGGGCTTTTTTGCGTACCTACATATATTTAAAAATGAATATTCCTTACACAGAACTTAAAAAATTAAATAAAGAAATCAATCAGCTATTCAAGTTTGCTGAAGCTGGCGACATGGATCTAAGCTATGGCTACGACGCACAATATCAGCCAGTATACACTGCGAATTATCACAAGCTCAGATTCTCTTCTTTGGAAGACCTGTATGGCTTTTCCAAGTTTAAACAAATTCCGTTGAACAGTACCATGCTCACAGATTCCCCATTCTGGTGGAGCGAGCTGTGTAAAATACGTAATGAGCCGGAACGTACACTGAGCGATATCCAGCACAACACGGCAAAGCTATTTAAGACTTTGAAGCTTGTGCCTGAAAGTATCGGTACGGGGTACAGACCAAAGGTCATCAAAAATGCTCCTGCGGAAACGACGCAAGGAGACTTCACATATAGGATTATCACAGATTACGATAATCGTCATATGAATCACGTCATTCTGATGGCTAGGAATGACGAGCCTATCTATGACTACCTGGATGCCGGGTTCTATTTTAAAGCTATAGAACAAAAAGATAAAAAAGGAGAAATCACTACACACTATGTTGTAGCTAATGAGTATGACGTAAACACGGCACATATCTTCATGATGTGTATCATGCAGCCAAGCCTTGTTGAGATGCTGCGTGACGGTTGCTTCATTAATGTTTACGAGGCCGAGCTTCTTCGTTTGAAGATGCACAAGAAAATGGATACTGATACGAAGTCAGCCTATAACACTCTCAGCAAGCACATCGACGACGACTATAAGAAAAATACAACTCTTCTTGTCGTGAGTAAATTGATGAATGATGAAATAGAAAAAACTACTATTAATAACGTGGTTTTGACAAAAACATCAGCCACCTACGCGCAGGTATCGCTAGAAGCTGAAGATCTGCTGGATGTTTTGTTCAAAAGTCTAAACTTCAACCTAGAGTTTGATATCTACACTATCGTGGATGTGTATGCGAAGCATGTGGAAAGACTGCTTGTTAAAGAGAACGCTCCCGAGGCTCTGGTTGCGGTTGTAAATCTAGATGAGCCTAACGCACAACCAGAAGCTGAGGAAGTTGACACAGCGGTATTAAAAGAGCTACCTACCTTCAGTGTGAACGGTATCAGCATCACTCCTGCTGTTTCTGACACATATCAACGGTATCTTAACAAAGTCAGGATTAATCGAGAAGAAATCAGTAAAGCTATCCATAGAGCTTCTTGCTATCACGACGCGGAGGACTATAAGTTGTTTCTGAAAAGCGTTTGTAGGATGAGTATCAAGTGGCACGATGTAATCGCTAACGGACTGCCAGTAAAAATTCATAGCTCGATAACAAACCGCGAGTACAACGATGAAACAGCAGGTCCGGACGCGCCTGCGCTACAGTTCAGTATTGATAAAGCAGAGAAATGCATAAAGATTCATATAGATAAAGAGCGTAAAGTCAAGGTCAGTCTGGCTAAACTTGTTAAGCGTATAGAAACACTGAATAAAAAGACAGACAACGGTTGGATGCGTAGGCGCGATTGGACGTGTCCGTTCGGCTACAGGTCATATGAGTGGAGTCAGTACGAGTTGACCAAACTTCTTGTTGAAGCCTCTACGTTTACTGTCAAAGGTGTGGATGCTGAGGGAAAGCCTACAGAAACCAAACAGGTACTGTTAACTAAAGAAGATATTGTTAAACTATTGTCTGCTGCCAACGAAGCAAAGAAGGCGGCTGTAGAGAAGTCTAAAGAGTTTCTCGCCACAGCCGTAAAGCTGACGAAAGCTGAGCAAATTGAATTTATGGGTGAAAAAGCCTATAAAGTCCACGGCTCACTCAGAACGTATGCGGTAATTATTAAAACTGCTAAAGTGTACGATTTCGAAACAAAGCAGTATCGCTGTATTGTAAATGACCGGCACTACGCAGGTGCAGGATATGACGATATCGCAGCAAGACTTCTTGCGTTGAAAAACGACGGAGTAATGCAACAGAACATCACTACGCTCGCAAGCGCAACAGGACAACCAGGCGCTGAAAATGCACACAATTATCACCCAGAGCGAGAAAACACTGCTGAAGGGGTCGCAGCCTTGGTAGACAATGCATTGACAACAGTATGAACCAATACATATTACACATAGAGACAGCACCATTATCTAAAGCCGAGTTGGTGCTGAAAGCTCCTGTATTCAGAGCCGCCGCAAACCTCAAAGATGCGGTTAAGATTGCTGAGGATATAGAGAAAAAGAAAAATAAGTATTTTGAAGATGCTGCCTATAGCGAAATTACAGGATACGTATGTGCGGTAGGTTTGCTAGATATAGAGACTGGAAAGATAGAGACAAAGACTTCACTTACCTGTGTAGAGGAGACTATACTTCGCTGGCTGTATAATAAGCTAAAAACTATTGAAGGTGCACGCACAGTCACGTTTCGTGGCTGCCGGTTTGTGTACCCTTTTATAGCTAGGCGAGCTGCACGATACAGTGAGATGAACTTCTTCAAAGACGTGTTCCACACCGCTTCACTGGGGGAGGGAACACATCTAGATCTAGCCAGGGTATGGGCCTGCGGAAGCTTGAGCCATCCTGATAGTCTCAGTGAGATAACTGACGTGCTTGGAGTAGACCATCCTCGGAAGGGTGTTGTTTATCATCAAGCGTTGACAACTAGCCCAGGCGAAGCTTCAAGCTATATGGACAGTTGTCTGT
>Ga0114962_10000038_pt1 | contig 96183 bp, 87 predicted proteins | sample C_130820_MF_Meta_FD_87017 | JGI IMG/M metagenome (GOLD analysis project Ga0114962, IMG submission 87017) | Freshwater microbial communities from Lake Croche, Canada to study carbon cycling - C_130820_MF_MetaG | ecosystem: Environmental > Aquatic > Freshwater > Lake | place: Lake Croche, Canada... | reverse complement strand
TGCAGAGCCAATCAAGCCTGAACTTATTCGCGATCGTCTAGCGCAGATTCGCAAGGCGGGAGTGACGGTTGCTGGGGCTCTTTCTCCGCAGCGCACTGCAGAATTTGCCAGTGTTGTTATCTCAAGTGGGGTTGATCTTTTTGTGATTCGTGGAACTACTGTTTCTGCAGAACACGTTTCTAAAACAAATGAGTCGCTGAACCTAAAGCAGTTCATCTATGAATTAGATGTTCCTGTCATTGTTGGTGGAGCCGCCACATACACTGCAGCACTTCACCTGATGCGCACCGGTGCAGCAGGTGTGCTGGCTGGTTTTGGTGGTGGAAGAGCATCAACTACTCGTAAGGTTCTGGGTATCCACGCACCGATGGCAACTGCTGTTGCCGATGTTGCCGGTGCTCGACGCGATTACATGGATGAATCTGGTGGTCGTTACGTTCACGTAATCGCAGATGGTGGCTTAGGTTCTTCTGGAGATATCGTTAAAGCAATTGCCTGTGGTGCAGATGCTGTGATGCTTGGGTCAGTTTTGGCAAGAGCCAATGAAGCACCAGGTTCAGGTTGGCACTGGGGAGCAGAAGCCTATAACCCAGAACTTCCAAGAGGTGAAAGAGTAAACGTTGGCAATGTTGGTTCACTAGAACAAATCTTGCAAGGACCTTCATCAGCTGCTGACGGTAGAACTAACCTTATGGGTGCGCTAAGACGCGCAATGGCAACTACCGGATACTCAGATCTAAAAGAGTTCCAAAGAGTTGACACTGTTGTTGCACCATACAACGCCTAATCGCTGATGCTAAAACTCGCACTAAGTGTTAAGTGGCTTGGCGCATTACTGCTCTGTTTTCTTCTAGCTGGAATTTTCGCTGCCTTAGCCCAATGGCAGGTGACCAGATCTGTTCTTCCTAATGCTGATAACGCTGGTTGGGATATCGTTCGAACTCAACCCATTGAAGAAATTGCACAACCCGGGGAAAGCTATACCTTCAACGAAATAAGCAAGCTAGGTAAGAAGAAAGTTCTGACTGAAATAACTACGAACATAACTGTCGATGCCAGCGCCGCAGTGTTAGTTGCAAATCGTATCCAATTAGATGGAACCAAGGGGTACTGGCTTGTGGTGCCTGCAACTTCCCAGATCGGAAGACTCTATGTTGCTGTTGGATTTATTTCTGATCAGGCTGAGGCAAGGATGGTTCTATCGACTGCTAGAAAACTAGTTCTACCTATGGCACTTCTAACAGTCCAAGGCCGATACATTCCCAGCGAAGCACCTGAGCAACAGTTAGACCCAGATACTTTCAGTACATTATCGATTGCCCAACTGGTTAATCTTCCAGGACTTGGCCAAGGTATTCAATCAAACACTTATAGCGGGGCATTAGCCTTGACCCACCGCAACCAGTTCAGCTCGATTCCCAACTTAGAAACCATCACGATTGGTCTAGCAAAATCAGACACCCAGCTGAATTGGCTTAGTGCCTTCTATGCAATCGAGTGGACAGTCTTTGCCCTATTCGCACTATTTATCTGGTGGCGCTTACTGTCCGATGCATACCTGAAGCAGCAGAGTAAAATAGGGAAATGACCTCCCCAGCTGAAACCCAATCTGCTCTGTCTTTCTACCGAGTAACATCGATAACCACAGGTGTTTTTCTCCTCCTAGTAGTGGCAGAAATGATCCTCAAGTATGCCTTTGGTCAAACCATTTGGTCTGGCGGGTCAGTTGGCATCCTCGGGCTAGTTCCTAATCCGGTTGATGACATTGGACTGCCTGATTCAGGTACAGACATGTCCAAGACACTGCTCCAGATCCATGGCTTGCTCTATGTGGTTTACCTGCTCGCAGATTTCAGAATCTGGAGACTGGCCGAACTTAAGTTCAAAGACTTCATGATTATTGCTATGGGCGGAATCGTTCCGTTGAGCTCATTCTTTATCGAGCGCAGCTACCACAGGAAGCTAGAAGTTATCTTCGCCGAAAAGGCAGGTAAGCAAAATTAGCGAGAGCACTAATCGTCCGGTTCTAGTTGTTGACTTTGGTGCGCAGTATGCGCAACTGATTGCAAGACGAGTGCGCGAAGCTGGTGTTTACAGCGAGATTGTTCATCACAACGTTTCTGCTGCAGAAGTATCAGCAAAGAACCCGCTAGCCATTATTCTTTCTGGTGGCCCATCAAGTGTTTATGAGCCAGGTTCACCTCAACTTGATAAAGGGATTTTGGAGCTAGGTGTTCCAGTGCTTGGTATTTGCTATGGTTTCCAAGTTTTGGCTCAAGCCCTTGGTGGTCGTGTTGATAAGACCGGCCTTAGAGAATACGGAGCAACAGAGCTAACCGTTACTGCAGGTGGAGAGATTCTTGCCGGTCAGCCAAGCTCGCAGGTTTGTTGGATGAGCCATGGCGATCAGGTTATGGTTGCACCTGATGGTTTCGAAGTTCTTGCAAGCACTGCAACAACTCCGGTTGCTGCTTTTGCTAGCAGTTCTAAAAAGATTTATGGTGTGCAGTGGCATCCTGAAGTCAAGCACTCCCAATTTGGTCAGAATGTCTTGGAGAACTTCTTGCACAATGCTGCGGGAATCCCAGCTGACTGGAATAGCGGCAACGTGATTGCTGATCAGGTTGCCAAGATCAAAGCTCAGGTTGGTAATGACCGAGTTATCTGTGGTCTATCTGGTGGAGTTGACTCTGCTGTTGCAGCAGCACTTGTTCATAAAGCTGTTGGTGATCAACTGGTTTGCATATTCGTAAATCATGGTCTGATGCGTTCAGGTGAGGTAGAGCAGGTTGAACGTGATTACGTTGCCGCTACCGGCATTCGTTTAGTAACAGTTGATGCTGAAGAGAAGTTCCTAACTGCACTTGCCGGAGTAACCGATCCTGAGACTAAGCGCAAGATTATCGGTAGAGAATTTATTCGCTCTTTTGAAGATGCTCAGGCTCAACTTATTTCTGAATCAAAGGCGGACAATCGCCCAATCAAGTTCCTAGTTCAGGGAACCCTATATCCAGATGTTGTTGAATCTGGTGGTGGGGTAACAGCTGGTATTAAGAGTCACCACAACGTGGGTGGATTACCTGATGACCTCCAGTTTGAACTTGTTGAGCCGCTTAGAACCCTATTCAAAGACGAGGTTAGAGCCATTGGTAAAGAACTAGGGCTACCCCATGAAATCGTTGGCAGACAGCCATTCCCAGGCCCTGGTCTTGGTATTCGTATTGTTGGTGAAGTGACTAAAGAACGCTTGGACCTTCTTCGTCATGCCGATGCAATCGTAAGAGCAGAGCTAAGCGCAGCTGGCTTAGATGGTGAAATCTGGCAGTGTCCAGTAGTTCTACTTGCTGATGTTAGATCAGTTGGTGTCCAGGGTGATGGCAGAAGCTATGGTCACCCAATTGTGCTTAGACCCGTTTCTAGTGAAGATGCCATGACTGCTGACTGGTCTAGATTGCCTTACGACCTGCTAGCTAAAATCTCAAACCGCATTACTAATGAAGTCTCAGGTGTGAACAGAGTGGTGCTAGATGTTACTAGTAAGCCACCTGGCACCATCGAGTGGGAATAGTAAGTAAATGAGCTCACCTTTGGTTATAGCTCATCGTGGAGCTAGCGCATATCGACCAGAGAACACCTTAGAAGCATTTGAACTGGGCCTTGACCAAGGGGCTGATGGAATCGAATTTGATTTAGTCACAACCAAAGATGAAGAACTCATCATCAGGCACGAAAACAATCTCAGTGGGACTACCAACGTTAAAGACCTTTCATCATTTCAGGCGCTGAAACGAGGGGGAGTAAATAATCAAACAGCCGACTGGTTCGCAGAAGATTTCACTCTTGCTGAAATAAAGCAACTCAGAGCAATTGAGAGACTCCCCGAGCTTCGACCTGGTAGTGCAAAATATGATGGTCAGTTTGAGATACCTACTTTCAAAGAATTACTAGCTAAAGATTTCATCACAGACAAGCTATTGGTAGTTGAGCTAAAGAGCGGTAGTCATCTCGAGCAGCTCTCGCCAAGCATCGGTTATTTGGCGGCGAAAGACATTCGCTCCACAGAGCCTAAATGTGAGCTAATTATTGAGTCTTTTGATTTAGAAGTGTTGCTGGATGCCAAAGAGCAACTAGAGGGCTTTGAAGCAAGCTATCTTTACGCCTTGGAAGACACAACGCTTTCACACGTTGATCTGTATTACCTAGCTGAAAACTTTGCAGGGCTAACCATCTCACTCGAGATGCTCTTTAGCGAGGACTGGGTGGGATTGTGCCACGAGGTAGGGCTTGAAGTTTGGGCATACACTGCCCGTGCAGAGGAAGCTGAAACCTCCATCGATGAGTATTACGAGAGAATCATCGAAACCGGTGTTGATGCCATTTTTGCCGACCACCCAGACCTGCTTCGGCGTGTGCTGGCCGACCGAGGCTGAACTGTCCCCAGTGCAACCTAAGATTGCTTAGTTATGACCTACTTAGAACCCACCAACTCAGAGAAACTGCTTGACGGACTAAACCCTCAGCAGCGTGAGGCTGTCCTCTATAGAGGGCCAGCTCTTCTCATTGTTGCTGGTGCTGGTTCTGGTAAAACGAGGGTGCTCACCCACAGAATTGCTCATTTGCTTGGAAATAAAGAGGCATGGCCTTCCCAGATCTTGGCTATTACCTTCACCAATAAGGCAGCTAATGAGATGCGTGAACGTATCAGGCATCTAGTAGGCGACCCTGAGGGAATGTGGATTAGGACTTTCCACTCTGCCTGTTTGCAAATCCTTCGTAGAGAAGCCGAACGTCTAGGACACAACTCCAACTTCACTGTCTATGACACCGGAGATACCCGAGCTCTAATCAAAAGGCTCATCAAAGCCGGTGGCTATGACATCGACAATTTAAAGCCTCAGGTAGTTGCAGCAGTTATCAGCAAAGCAAAGAATGAACTTCAAACAGCAGAAGACTTCGCTACCAACGTTGATACAAAGAATCCAAAGTCTTCAGCTATAGCCGAAATCTTTACTGCCTATGAGCACGAGAAGAAGCGCAATAATGCTTTTGACTTTGATGACCTTATTGGCGAGACCGTATTCTTACTTAGAGCATTTCCTGAAGTTGCTGCCAACTACCAACGTAAGTTCAGACACATCCTCGTTGACGAGTATCAGGACACCAACCATGCTCAATACTCGCTGATCAGAGAACTAACCAAGCCAATTCATTCGGCACATGCCATCCCAGATCCTAAAACTGGAGAACTGCTAGGGCCAGCATCGCTAACCGTAGTTGGTGACAGCGATCAATCTATCTATGCGTTCCGCGGAGCTGACATCAGAAACATCTCTGAGTTCAGCAAAGACTTCGCTGGTGCCCACACCATTCTTTTAGAACAGAACTATCGATCGACACAGAACATTCTCTCTGCAGCCAATGCCGTGATTGCTAAGAACTTTGATCGACCAGATAAAAACCTCTGGACCGATGCGGGAGCTGGTGAACAGATTATTCAGTTCACCGCTATTGACGAACGCCATGAAGCCGGTTTTATCGTTGATCAGATTCAGGAGCATCATGGTGAGGGCATTGCCTATAGTCAGATGGCAATTTTGTATCGGACTAACGCACTAACCCCAAGTGTTGAAGCCGAGCTCAAGTCGCAGCGAGTTCCCTATGCGGTTATCGGTGGCTTAAAGTTCTACGAGCGCAAAGAAATCAAAGATGCACTTGCTTATCTAACTGCTATCTCTAATGGCAGAGACGATGAAGCAATTAGAAGAGTCTTGAATGAACCAGGTCGTGGTATTGGTGAGAAGACTGAGCTAAAGATTGCCCAACTTGCTCGGACGAACCAGATCAGTTTCAGAGAAGCACTCGGCTATTCGCAAGATTTAGGTTTAGGCCCAAAGCTAACCGATGCTATCGCTAAGTTTGCTAAGTTGCTCACTGAGTTAGAGGCCATGGCTCAGACCTCAAAGATCAGTGATGTCTTAATCGAGGCATTGGTTCGATCAGGTTATCGATACAACCTGGAGATGAGTAGAGATCCGCAGGACGAGGCAAGAGTTGAAAACCTTGATGCTCTAGTTGGTCAAGTTATTGAGTATCAATTACGCAATCAGGAAGCCACTCTGGCTGACTATCTTGCTGAAATAACTTTGGCTGCAGCTGCCGATGAAATTGATGATGGTTCAGGCCAGGTTTCACTGATGACTCTGCACACAGCCAAAGGTCTGGAATACCCAGTGGTATTTATCGCAGGCCTTGAGCAAGGAACTTTGCCTCATATGCGCTCTTTCGAAGAAGTTGGTGGCTTGGCTGAAGAGAGACGTCTTTTCTATGTGGGTATAACCAGAGCAATGAAGCAACTGTATTTAACCTTGGCATTGCAGCGAACCCTGTTTGGTCAGATGAACTCGACTATGCCTTCGAACTTCCTCCTCGATATACCAACCGGACTGGTTGATCAACGGGGAGCGGATCGTGAAAAGCCGATGTATCAAGCGAGGGCAGTTGGGTCTGGTAATTATGACCGTCCGGCGCGGGAGAAGAAGGTTTGGAATAACTCCATCACCCAGGTAAGGAATAATGAGGGTCTGGTCCTGGCTGTCGGAGACAAGGTCAAGCATGATGACTTTGGTCTTGGAACGGTTCTTGCCACCACAGGCGAGGGTGCTCGCCAGACAGCGGAGATACGTTTTGAACAGGTGGGAACTAAGCGTTTGATGGTGCGAGTGGCACCCATCGAGAGGCTCTAAACTTACATACAGGTGCACGTTCTAGTGCCCATTTTTTCTGATTGGAATCATAAGTGGATTTATTTGAGTATCAAGCCCGCGACCTTTTTGAAGCCTATGGCGTGCCGGTCTTGCAGGGTATCGTTGCAGACACCCCAGATGAAGTCGAGGCAGCAGCTGCCAAGATCGGTGGAACAGTTGTAGTCAAGGCTCAGGTCAAAGCCGGTGGACGCGGTAAAGCAGGTGGTGTCAAGGTAGCGCACACTCCTGCTGATGCTAAAGCAGTTTCAGTTGACATCTTGAACCTGACAATCAAGGGTCACAAAGTGAACCGTGTGATGGTGGCACAAGGCGCTGCTATCGATAAGGAGTATTACTTCTCAGTTCTGCTAGATAGAAGCAACAGAACTTTCCTATCGCTTTGCAGCGTTGAAGGTGGAATGGAAATTGAACAGCTTGCTGAAGAGCGTCCTGAAGCTCTAGCCAAGATTGCTATCGATGCTATCTCTGGCATCGACTTGGCTAAGGCTTTAGAGATTGCTAAGGCTGGTGGCTTTGATGATGAGATCGCTGCCAAGGTCGCTCCGGTTTTTGTGAAGCTCTATGAAGTCTTCGTCAAAGAAGATGCAACGTTGGTTGAGGTCAACCCACTTATCTTGAGCAAGGATGGCGACATCATTGCTCTTGATGGCAAGGTCAGCTTTGATGACAATGCCGAGTTCAGACACCAGCGTGAAAACCTAGAACGCGATCAGTTAGATCCACTAGAGGCTAAAGCTAAAGAGTCTGACTTGAACTATGTCAAGCTTGATGGCTCAGTCGGTATCATCGGTAACGGTGCTGGTTTGGTTATGTCAACTCTTGACGTTGTTGCTTACGCAGGTGAACGTCACGGTGGAGTAAAGCCAGCTAACTTCCTAGATATCGGTGGCGGAGCTTCTGCTGAGGTTATGGCCGCCGGTCTCGACGTTATTCTCGGCGACCCTCAAGTAAAGAGTGTTTTCGTGAATGTCTTCGGTGGAATTACTGCCTGTGACGCTGTTGCTAACGGAATCGTTGGAGCCCTTGCCAAGCTTGGCGCAACTGCTACCAAGCCACTGGTTGTTCGCCTAGATGGTAACAACGTCATTGAAGGCCGAAAGATTTTGGCTGATGCCAACCACCCGCTTGTCACAGTTGTTGAAACCATGGACGAAGCAGCCGATAAAGCCGCAGAACTAGCAAACCGCTAAAGAGAGATTTAAGAATGTCAATTTTCCTAGATAAAAACAGCAAAATCATCGTTCAGGGTATGACTGGCTCTGAAGGTATGAAGCACACTAAGCGCATGCTTGCTGGTGGCTCAAACATCGTTGGTGGAGTGAACCCTCGTAAAGCAGGGGAAACCGTTGATGTTGATGGCACCTCACTTCCAGTTTTTGGTTCTGTTGCAGACGCAATCGCTGCTACCGGAGCGAATGTTTCTGTCATCTTTGTTCCACCTGCATTTGCTAAGTCTGCAGTTGTTGAAGCAATCGATGCAGAGATCGAACTTGCGGTAGTAATCACCGAAGGTATTCCTGTTCACGACAGTGCATCATTCTGGGCATACAGCAACTCAAAAGGCAACAAAACCAGAATCATTGGCCCTAACTGCCCAGGTATTATCAGCCCAGGAAAATCAAACGCTGGTATTACACCTTGGACCATCTCAGGTGCTGGCCCTATTGGTTTAGTTTCTAAGTCAGGCACCTTGACTTACCAGATGATGTTTGAGCTTCGTGAGATTGGTATCTCAACAGCCATTGGTATTGGTGGAGACCCAATCATTGGAACCACCCACATCGACGCGCTTGCTGCTTTTGAAGCAGATCCAGAAACCAAGGCCATTGTGCTTATTGGTGAAATCGGTGGTGACTCTGAAGAGAAGGCTGCTGCATACATCAAGGCCAACGTCACCAAGCCGGTGGTTGCCTATGTTGCAGGCTTTACCGCTCCAGAGGGTAAGACCATGGGTCATGCCGGAGCTATCGTTTCAGGTTCTGCAGGAACTGCTCAGGCTAAGAAAGAAGCTTTTGAGGCAGTTGGCGTAAAGGTGGGCAAAACACCTAGCGAGACTGCAGCGCTTATGCGCGGTGTTATCGCTAGCCTGTAATTCATGCGAATCAGGGGATTTGGTCAAGGCGCTCTAGAGGCAACATTTGTTATTGCCATTGGCTTTGTCACAATCTTTTTACTTAATATTGCTATCTGGCTAATTGAACAAACTGCAGGTTCTAATTTTGGTTCAGTACTGCAAACCTCATCCCTGATTTGGCTCAATGCTCACGGCGTCCCGATTCAATATGCGGCCAGCAAACTTGGCAATGTGCAAGTTCCTGCTTATACCTTTGATCTAATTCCATTAGGTTTTAGCATCCTGATTGGTTGGGCCATCTATCGAGCGGGAAGAAGGCTCAGTAGTGATGAGTTCTTGGGTTCAAGTTGGGTTGGAGCCATTCTCAGTTACGGGATACTAGCAGTTGCATTGAACTCTGTTGCTAGCACTAAGAAAGTTTTCGTTTTAGATTGGCAAGCAATCTTTATTCCAACTGCACTCTTTGCAGCCATTCTGATTATTGGTTCAGTTGTTGGTTCACCTAAGTTTGAAACCTCAGGCCAACTTAGAACTAAGTTCTCAGTTTTCTTCATCAATCGCTTTGAGAAATTGCCCTGGGCTATCAAACCATTACTTTCACCTGCGTTAAGAGCCGGAACTGGTGTTGTCCTAGTTATGACAGCGTTCAACGCAATTTTCATTGCTATCTCGTTTGCCTGGAACTGGATCGAAGTTATTCGGCTCTATCAATCACTTCAGTTGAGTTTCTTAGGGACGGTTTCTGTTAGTTTTGGTCAATTGGCACTTTTACCTAACCTGATTGCACTTGGCGATACCTGGCTAACTGGAGTGGGTTTCTCAATCGGACAGGGATCCATGGTCAGCCCGATGGGAACCGAGCTTGGCCCGATCCCAGCTATTCCAATGCTTGCTGTGCTGCCTGTTGGCAGCTCGGCTTTGATGATTTTGTTTGTGCTCATTCCATTACTCGCAGCTTTCCTGGCCACCTTGCTAGTCAAATCACACACCGCGGAACTTAGATTCAATTACGCCTCGGCAACATCTGCTGCCCTAGCTCTTGGCCTATCAATAGGAGTAGTGGCAGCAGTTGAGATGTTTCTGCTTGCTGATTTCTCTGGTGGTTCGATAGGTCCAGGCCGGATGGCTTCAGTTGGGGCAACTCCTTGGTTAATTGCCTTGGTCACCTTCGTCGAAGTATCAGTGGCAGCTATCTTGGCAGCCTTCTTTAGCGCTAGACCTGAGGCTGCGGACCGTGAACTTATTCAGAAGGTGCGACGGGTAAAATAGGGGAGTGTTCTCTGTTGTCGTTCTCATATCTGGCAGCGGTTCTAACCTTCTTGCACTACTAAAAGCAGCTGAGAATCCGCTCTATCCAGTCAAAATAGTCGCAGTCGGCTCCGATAAGGATGCCCCTGGGTTAGAGCATGCTGAACTGTTTGAGATTGATACTTTTGTGGTTGAGCCAGAGCGCTTTAACGACAGAAATCTGTGGGGTCAGACACTCCTGTCAAACGTCTTGCACCACCAGCCAGATCTTGTAGTTCTGGCTGGCTTTATGAAGATCTTGCCGGAGAGCTTTGTCTCTGCTCTTTCTGGAAAGCTAATCAATACTCACCCATCGCTATTGCCTGAATTTAAAGGAGCACACGCGGTTCGCGATGCACTTCAAGCAGGAGCTACCAAAACCGGTGTGACCATTCATTTTGTTGATGCAGGTGTTGATACCGGTCCAGTAATTGTTCAAGAGGAACTACAAATTATCCCTGGTGAATCAGAAGAACAATTACACAATCGCATCAAAGAAATTGAACGAGCACTACTTGTGAAAACTGTTGAAAAAATCGCACTGGGCAAAATCAAATAAACGAACTAGAGGAATAAGTGTCTGCAAGTAACGAATACACCCCGGCTGATTACCAGCACCGTGATCGCATTGCTATTAAGCGTGCGCTGTTATCAGTAAGCGATAAGACCGGGCTGCTGGAGCTTGCCAAAGCACTTGCTGAGCATGGGGTTGAGATTGTTTCAACTGGCTCAACTGCCTCCAGTATTAGAGATGCTGGATATTCAGTAACCGATGTTTCTTCAGTTACCGGTTTTGCTGAAGCCCTTGATGGTCGAGTAAAGACATTGCACCCAAACATTCATGCCGGTTTGTTAGCTGACCTACGTTTGACTAATCACCAGCAGCAACTCAAGAATCTTTCAATTGAGCCATTTGAACTAGTGGTAGTAAACCTCTACCCATTTGCTAAGACCGTTGCCGGTGGTGCTAAAGGTGATGCAGTGGTTGAGCAGATTGATGTGGGCGGCCCTGCGATGGTCAGAGGCTCTGCGAAGAATTTTGCCAATGTTGCTGTTGTTGTTGACCCAGCTAAGTATTCAGAGATAATTGCAGCGTTGGTTGACGGTGGAACAACCTTGAACCAGAGACGCGAATTTGCCTCTGAGGCTTTTACTCACACATCTCGATATGACAGTGCTGTTGCCAGCTGGTTTGTTTCAGAAGTTGAAGCTCGAGCACTGCCTAATCAAACAATTGAGACATCTCACAAGAACCCAGGCTTCCCGCAGACAATTGAGATTGAAGCAACTCTGTTGAACGTGCTTCGCTATGGTGAGAATGCGCACCAAGCAGCAGCTATCTATCGCAATGGTGCACCAAGTGCGGTTGCTGGTGTCGCTCAGGCAAAACAGCACGCCGGTAAAGAGATGTCTTATAACAACTACGTCGATGCCGATGCAGCCGTTAGAACCGCCTACGACTTTGATGAACCAGCGGTAGCGATTATCAAGCATGCTAACCCTTGCGGTATTGCCATCGCACCGAAGGATGCCATTGACCCTATTGCTGAAGCCCACTCGGCCGCATATCTCTGCGACCAGATCAGCGCTTTTGGTGGAGTGGTAGCGGCTAACCGCACCGTGACCATGGCTATGGCCCAGAACCTACTGGATATCTTTACCGAGGTGCTAATTGCTCCAGGTTATGAATTAGAAGCACTTCGGTTGCTGATTGAACGCAAGAAGAACATGAGAATTCTAGAACTACCTAGAAACTACTCTAGGGAATCTCACGAACTGAGACAGGTCTCCGGCGGGTTTCTAGTTCAGGAACCAGATAACTATAAGAACTTCTCATCTTCAAACTGGAAGTTGGTTTCAGGACCAAGACCTGATGATGCAACCATGAAGGATCTTGAGTTTGCTTGGCGTGCAGTTAGATCAGTTAAATCAAATGCCATTTTGCTTGCTAAAGATGGCGCATCAATCGGTGTTGGCATGGGACAGGTGAACCGAGTTGATGCTTGCAAACTTGCAGTCGATAGAGGAATCATTCGAGTAGTGGGATCGGTTGCCGCTAGCGATGCGTTCTTCCCATTTGCTGATGGTCTTGAAATTCTAATCAATAACAAAGTGAAGGCAGTTGTTCAGCCTGGCGGATCAGTTAGAGATGAAGAAGTTATTGCGGTTGCAAAGGCAGCTAATCTCACCATGTTCTTTACCGGTGAGCGTCACTTCTATCACTAAAGGTTAGAGATATCTGCTTGCTTAGATCTAACTGCCTCGGCAGCAACTTTTAGGTTTTCAAGTTCAATTGCATCAAGTGGAGTTTCAACAATCTTCTTGATTCCACCCTTACCAAGTTGAGCTTCAACACCTAGGTAAACACCAGAGATACCAAACTCACCATCAACCCATGCACAAACAGGGAATACCGCACCTGAATCTTCATGAACAGCCTTAGCCATACGAGCGACAGCAGCGGATGGTGCGTAGTATGCAGAACCGGTCTTTAGTAGTGCAACAATTTCTGCTCCGCCGTTACGGGTCTTCTCAACCAGGTCGGCAATTGCTTCAGCACTTAGGACATCACTTAGTGGCTTTCCATTGACTGTTGAAACTGAAGGGACTGGAACCATGGTCTCACCGTGTGAACCAAGAGTTAGAGTCTTGACATTTCCTACATCTGCTCCGGTAGCTTCAGCCACGAAGTTAGTAAAGCGAGCGGTGTCTAGAACTCCGGCCTGACCGATGACTCGTTCTTTGGGGAAGCCTGAAGCCTTTTGGGTTAGAGCTGTCATTTCATCCAGTGGGTTAGAGACCACAAGAATTACGGCATTAGGAGCGTGCTTAGCAATGTTCTTGGCAACCCCTCCAACGATGCCTGCGTTGACCTCTAGAAGGTCCATACGGCTCATCCCAGGTTTACGAGGAAGGCCTGCTGTGATGATCACTATGTCGCTGTCAGCAATGGCTTCATAGCCTTGGCCATCGGGGGTAGTGGTAGCGCCAATGACCTTGGTCTGGTAGCCCTCAATTGACCGTGACTGGTTGATGTCTAAGGCAACGCCTTCAGGCTTGCCTTCGAGGATGTCGGTTAGGACGACCGTGTCGAAGATGTCATAGGCAGCTAGGCGCTGCGCTGTGGTGGTTCCGTAGAAACCTGAACCGATTACTGAGACTTTACCGTGGCGTGCCATGCTGCATTAGCTCCTTGTGGGATGGAATTTGGGTGTTTAGACGGATATAGCCTAATGCTTCCCGATAGACTGAAAGGCTTTGTGCGCAAAGCTCAAACTTGAAATTTAGGTATCGAAGAAGATGAAAAAATTAGGCACCGTCGGCACGCTCCTGAGGATCTTTCCTTACGCGAAAAGTGCCCTACCAAGAGTGATACTCGGCACGCTCGCTGCCATCCTCGGTCACATGTTTGCTCTCGCTATCCCGAACTTCCTCAGAAACCTCGTGGATCAACTCAATGACAAACCGAGCTTCACCATGTTGGTTTGGGCAGTGGTAGCGGTATTAGGCATGGGTCTTTTGGAAGCGGTCATGGTGTTGCTTCGTCGCTGGCTAGTACTTACCCCTGGCACACATGTTGAAGCAGGCCTTAGAAAGACTCTCTACGCGAAGCTTCAGGATCTTCCGGTAGCTTTCCATGACAAGTGGCCAAGCGGCCAACTACTTTCTCGTGTCACTGGTGACCTGAGCATGATTCGTCGTTGGCTCTCATTTGGTCTAGTACTTTTGGTTGCCAACATCTTTACCATCGTCGTTGGCTTCATTGTTCTTTACTCCTATAACTGGATTCTGGCGACAGTGTTCTTTGTCATGATGAGCCCACTTTGGGTGCTTGGGTTTAGATTCGAAAAGGACTACCACGACACTGCTCGTAAGAGCCAAGACCAAGCTGGAGACCTAGCCACGGCAGTTGAAGAAAGCGTGCACGGTGTTCGAGTTCTTAAGGCTTTCGGTCGTGGCGCATTCATGACCAACAAGTTTGCTCAGGATGCTCTTAGACTTCGTGAAACAGAACTGAAGAAAGCCAAGATGGTTTCCAGACTTTGGTTCTTCTTCTCAACTATTCCTGATTTTGCACTTGGCTTATGTTTGATCATCGGTGTTTGGCAAATCGTCCAGGGGGATATCACTCCAGGAGTATTAGCTGGTTTTATCTTGATAACCCGAGTTCTGCACTGGCCAATTGACTCAATTGGTTTCTTGCTATCGATGACTATTGATGCAAGAACTGCAGTTGAACGTTTCTTTGAAGTTATCGATACCAAGGTGGACATTTCAGATCCAGAAAAGCCATTACAAATAGCTAACCCTAAGGGCCATCTGGTATTTGAGAACGTGCACTTTAGATACGCTGACGCACCGGAAGATCAACCAGATCTGCTCAATGGCATTAACTTAGAAATTCAACCAGGTGAGTCAGTTGCCCTGATTGGTATTACCGGTTCTGGTAAGACTTCTTTGACTGCCCTTGCAACAAGGCTTTACGAAGTCACCTCTGGTTCAATAAAGCTCGATGGAGTTGACATTAGGGATCTAACCAGAGAAGACCTTCGGGCTCACATTGCTATGGCATTCGAAGATGCAACACTGTTCTCTGATTCAGTTAGCTCTAACGTGCTTTTGGGAAGACCTAACAGCACAAAGGAAGAACTAGATCAGGCTATGGATATCGCTCAAGCAGGATTTGCCTATGAGTTACCAGATGGGCTCGATACCAAGATTGGTGAAGAAGGACTCTCGCTTTCCGGTGGTCAAAGACAGCGTCTAGCACTAGCTAGAGCAGTTGCTGCCCAGCCATCGGTTCTAGTACTAGATGACCCGCTGTCAGCGCTAGATGTTGATACCGAAGCGATGGTTGAGGATGCTCTAAGGACAGTGCTCAAGGCCACTACAGCCCTAATCGTTGCTCACCGGCCTTCAACTGTTCAGCTAGCTGATCGAGTTGCACTATTGCAGGACGGCAAGATTGTCGCTGTCGGTAAACACAGTGACCTTTTAGCTTCGAATGAACATTACCGTTACGTGATAAGCAGCCTTGATGCTGCCGGAAAGATGATTGAGGTGAACAACTAATGAGTATGCAGGGCGTAAAAGACGAAGAGAAGATTCACCTAAATAAAGAAGAACAAAAGCGCATCAGAGCGAGATCTATGAAGCTTCTGGGCGAAATCATCCGTCCAGTTAGAAACAGGCTATTCATCAGCTTGGCCTTGGTTATGACTAGCCAAGCGCTTAGGGTTTCAGGTCCTTACCTGATTGCGTTGATTATCGACAAGGGAGTTCCAGCTGCTAAAGCTGGCGACTGGAATTTGCTGTATTGGATTGTTGGAGGCTATGTTCTAGCCTCACTTTTTGCAGGTATAACTATCGCCTTCTTCCTTCGTTTTGCAGCAAAGGTAAACCAGGACATCATGTTTGGTTTACGTAAGAGGCTCTTTGCACACACCCAGAAACTATCTATCGAATTCCACGAGACATACACATCTGGTCGTGTTATCGCCAGACAGACATCGGATATGGATTCCCTAAAGGAACTGCTTGATTCTGGTGGTAATGAAATGATTGCTGGCCTTTTGTTTATGACTTTCACGGCAATCGCTCTGGTAACTGTTGATGCCTCATCATTCTTGATCATGCTGGTCTCCTTCATTCCGTTGTTCTTCCTTACCCGTTGGTTCCAGGTAAACACCAGAGTGAACTACCGTAAAACTCGTGTTGCATCAGCTAAGTTGATTGTTCACTTCGTTGAGACCATGACCGGTATCCGTGCAGTTAAAGCTTTCCGCAAGGAGAAGAGAAACGAAGAAACCTATAAGGGCTTAGTCGAGGACTACCGTTCAGTAAACGCTAAAGTTATCCAGCTCTTTGGTATCTATGATCCGGGTTTGATCATGATTGGAAACATTACTGTCGCCTTCGTTCTGCTCTGGGGTGGTTGGCGTGTAATGCAAGGAGACCTTCAAATTGGTGTTTTGATTTCTTGTATTTTATATGCGCGAAGTTTTTATGAGCCAATGGAAAACATCGCAATGTTCTATAACTCATACCAATCTGCTAACTCAGCACTAGAGAAAATCTCTGGAGTTCTAGAAGAAGAACCTTCGGTGCATCAGGCTGAAAATCCAACACCGCTGGCTCCAAAGAAGGGGCACCTGCAGTTCTCAAACGTTGAGTTTGCCTATTCAAACGGCAAGGTTGTCTTACCTAAATTTGACCTCGAAATTCCGGCAGGTCAAACCATCGCTCTAGTTGGAACTACCGGTGCAGGTAAATCAACCATGGCGAAACTGATCTCACGTTTCTATGACCCGAGCGCTGGCTCTGTTGAGCTTGATGGCGTAAACCTAAAAGAACTATCTGATGACGATTTGCGGACAGCAATCGTGATGGTAACTCAGGAGGCTTATCTGTTTAGTGGTTCTGTTGCTGAGAACATTTCACTGGGTAAGCCAGGAGCTTCTCTTGAAGAGATCCAGAACGCTGCTAAAGCCGTTGGTGCCCATGAGTTCATCTTGAGCCTGCCTAGCGGTTATGACACTGACGTGAATAAGCGTGGTGGTCGTGTTTCCGCTGGTCAACGACAGCTGATCTCTTTTGCTAGAGCCTTCATCGCTGACCCAACAGTCTTGATTCTCGATGAGGCCACCAGTTCGCTGGATATCCCAGGTGAACGGATGGTGCAAAGAGGATTACAGACCCTGTTGGCAGGCAGAACGGCGATTATCATCGCTCACAGACTCTCAACCGTCTCTATTGCTAACCGAGTGATAGTCATGGAACATGGCCAGATGATTGAAGATGACGCTCCTGCGGCACTTATTGCAGGGACGGGTAAGTTCTCCAAGATGCACAAGGCTTGGCGAGATTCTCTCGTCTAGGCTAGTAGTAACAAATCACCACTAAAACAGAAGGCACCACTATGGAAAAAATCAAGGTAGTTGGCAAGGTCGTTGAGCTTGACGGCGACGAGATGACTCGCATCATCTGGCAGAACATCAAAGACTCTTTGATTTTGCCTTTTTTAGATGTTGACCTTGAATACTATGACCTATCGATTGAGCACAGAGATGCTACCGATGATCAGGTAACTATCGATGCGGCTAATGCAATCAAGACTCATGGTGTTGGTGTTAAGTGTGCAACTATTACCCCTGATGAAGCTCGTGTTACTGAGTTCAGTCTCAAGAAGATGTGGAAATCTCCTAACGGAACTATCCGAAACATTCTTGACGGTGTTGTTTTCCGTGAACCAATCATCATCTCGAACGTGCCAAGACTGGTCCCTGGTTGGACCAAGCCAATCATTATTGGTCGTCATGCTCACGGTGACCAATACAAGGCAACTGACTTCAAGGTTCCAGGAGCAGGGCGTGTAACAATGACCTGGGCTCCAGCCGATGGTTCAGAGCCAACTACTTTCACTGTTGCTGACTATCCAGAGCACGGTGGGGTAGCGATGGGTATGTATAACTACATGGACTCAATTCGTGACTTTGCTAGAGCGTCATTCAACTACGGATTAGCTCGCAACTACCCTGTCTATCTTTCAACTAAAAACACCATCTTGAAGGCTTACGATGGCGCTTTTAAGGACGCATTCCAGGAAGTATTTGATGCCGAATACAAGTCAAAGTTCGAAGCTGCTGGTTTGACTTACGAGCACCGTTTGATCGATGACATGGTTGCTGCTGCATTGAAGTGGGAAGGTGGCTATGTCTGGGCATGCAAGAACTATGACGGTGATGTCCAATCTGACACTGTTGCTCAAGGGTTTGGTTCTCTTGGACTTATGACTTCGGTTCTAACTACACCTGATGGCAAGACTTGTCTTGCTGAAGCTGCCCACGGCACTGTTACCCGTCACTACCGTGACTGGCAAGCGGGTAAAAAGACCAGCACCAACCCAATTGCTTCTATCTACGCATGGACCAGAGCTCTTATGCACAGAGCAAAGCTAGATAACACTCCTGAGGTTCTAAGATTTGCAGAGACTCTAGAAGATGTTGTTATCAAGACTGTTGAAGCAGGAAACATGACTAAGGATCTATCTGCATTAGTAGGTCACGGTCAGGCATTCCAAACTACCGATGAGTTCATGTCAACCCTTGCGGAGAACTTGAAGGCAAGACTTAGCTAATTGTGAATAACGGCAAGTAGTTCTTGCCTGTGTAAAACTCCAGCACGAAATGTGCTGGAGTTTTATCTTTATGGGCATGTATAAACATAAAAAATCTAACTGGCTAAAACCAATAATGGTTGCCAGTGCATTCTCAGTAATTATCGGTGTTCTAGTTGTGCCAGAAGTTCATGCTCAGGCAACTACTCCAACACCAGCTTGCAACGCTAGTAAAACTAGCTGCACAGTAACCTTCACTTATTCAGGTGACTACTATGTTTGGGCACCACCGGCTGATGTTAGAACGATGTCGGTTGTTCTGGCCGGAGCTCAAGGTGGACGAAGTGGCGGTAATGGTGCCAAAGCAACCGCTAACTTCAAGACCCTTCCTACGGGAAATCTGTACATCTATGTCGGTGGACAGGGATCTTCCGGCAACGCTGCTGCTGGCGGATATAACGGTGGAGGAGCGGCAGGCTCTGGTCACGGTGATGAAGGATCAGGTGGAGGAGCAACAGACATTAGAACCAGCACATTACTAGCGGACCGCATTGCAGTTGCCGGTGGCGGCGGTGGAACTGGTGGTTGGGTAGGTGGCTCGGGAGGGTCAGCAGCTGGAACGACTGCGAGTGCCGGTGGCAATGGTCAAGGTTTAGGTGGCGGTGCTGGCACTCCTACAGCTGGCGGTTCTGGTGGTGTTTCATTTGGAGCACAAACTACCAATGGGTCTGCTGGAGTTACCGGAGTCGGTGGTTCAGGTGGGTCAGTTAACACACCTGGCACGATGGTTGCTGGCGGTGGCGGCGGTGGTGGCGGATACTTCGGCGGCGGTGGCGGTGGTGCTGACACTGATCCAGTCGGAGTCGACGGCGGTGGTGGCGGTGGCGGTTCGAGTTACATGAACTCAACCAAACTAAATACCGTTGCATACTACGCGGCATTCCAATCGGGCAATGGTCAGGCCAGCATCACATACTACCTAGGTCCTGCGGTGACTTCCTTTACCGCACCGGTTTCACCCAGCAACGCTGCAACGCCGACATTTAACATCGCCTTCGGCCAAAGCGTTACGGGTCTGACAGCAGATGACTTTACTATCTCTGGAACTGCCGCTGGTTGTTATGTTTCAACTCTTACCGGTTCTGGTGCAAACTATGCAGCAACAGTCAATGGTTGTGCTGATGGCACCATAAGCCTTACTTTGAAAGCTGATACGGTAACCGGTAATGCGATTGGACCGGTTAGACCAGTTTCAACTTCATCAATCGTTCTCGATAGAACAGTTCCCGAGATCAACACTCTAACTAAACAAACCAGCGCTAATAACTTGCTGATCTATAAAGCTAGCTTCACAGAACCTGTAACAGGGTTGGCTGCAGATAGCACTGACTGGCTGGTTAAAGGTGATGGCTGCAGTGTCCAATCTATGACTGGTAGCGGCAGCGACTATGTAATCACCATTGCCAACTGTCTTGATGGACATCTGGCTGGTCTAGTCCTGAACACAGCATCGGTAGTTGATGCTGCTGGAAACATTGGACCTTCGCTACCGAATCAAACGAACTCAACCAAGATCGATACCACTGCTCCGGTTGTCAATGTCTTCGATGTGACCGAACCAGGTTCGGCTGGAACACCGAGCTGGGTCTTCGATAGCGAAGAACCGGTAACGGGTATGGCTGCTAGCAACTTCAGTTTCTCTGGAACTGCTCAGTCCTGTTCGAAGACTTATGCCGTTCTACGTTCAGGCCTAGGTTGGCAGATAACACTAACTGGTTGTGGTGTCGGCACTGCTCAGGTAACACTTGGTGCGAATACCCTGACAGATACCTCGGGTAATACTGGTCCGTTGGTAGCACTGGCTTCGAATGTCGTGACCATTACGCCAGATGAAATTGTGAATCAAACCATTACACCAAGCACTCCAACCGGAGCTCAGGTTGAAGCTCCCAAGGTAACTGTTGCTCCAACAAAAGAGAAGTCTGTGCCAAGAACTAAACCACAGCAAGAGAAAACAGATCTAGTGGAAGTGCTGCCGAATCCAGTTTCTAAGGAACTAGCAAAAAAAGGTAAAGAGAAAGTTGTGATCACTGAATCACAGCAGCAGTCTTTCCTTATATCCCTTGGACTATCTGCGCTTGCGCTGTTGTTGGCATCTGTTGCTGCCGGATCACAGCTGCGTTCCAGAAAGAGAAAGCACTAAGAGTTGAAGGGGGACCCTCGTTCTAGTGGAAGATGATAGTTCTATCGGTATCGAGTAATACTCGATGCTCGGCAAACCATCTCACTGCTTGAGCGAGGGTCTTTGACTCAACGTCCTGACCAATCGCCACCAGTTCCTGCTTAGAATCACCATGATTTACACGAACCACATTTTGCTCAATGATTGGACCCTCATCTAAATCACTGGTAACAAAGTGAGCGGTAGCCCCGATAAGTTTCACACCGCGAGCATGAGCTTGGGCATAAGGGTTAGCGCCTTTGAAACCAGGCAGGAAGGAGTGGTGAATGTTGATAATCTTGCCAGCAAACTCATCGCAGAACTCCCCGCTAAGGACCTGCATGAAACGAGCCAGCACGATGAGTTCGATGTCGGCTAGTTTTATGTAATCGCGAAGCATGTGCTCAAAGGCAGCTTTGCTTGCAGCATCAGGGATAGCGTGTGATTCAAACTTCACTCCGTAGAAGTTAGCTAACTCTGCAAGATCAGGGTGATTGCTAAATACCGCAGGGATATCAACTGGGATTCTGCCAGATCTCTGATTGAAGAGCAGGTCATTTAGGCAGTGGGCACTCTTGCTAACTAAAACTAGGGTTCTAACCTTGCGGCCGACCTCATCTAGGTGCCATTCCAAACCATAGGTTTCAACGACATTTGAAATCTGCTTGGCGAACTCTTCCTTGCTAGCAGAGACCTCGACCTGGAGGCGCATAAAGAATCTGCCCGTCTCGGTGCTGGTGAACTGCTTGCTCTCGGTGATGTTTCCCGAGGCGGCAACGATAGCCCCAGAAATGGCATGAACAATGCCCGGCTGGTCAGCGCAGACAAAGGTCAACACCCAGTGGTTTAGTTGCTTAGTCATAGGGTCAAGTTTAGAGCGCTGAAGGCCCATAGACGGGTTGGGATGTAGAATTGGGTTATCGCAACTGGCGCTAAAGATGGGGTTCCATCAGGGAGCGAAGGCATTTTGGTCGTGCGCCTGGGCCAAACCGTTTAAGCCAATATAGGAGTTCCCAAGTGTCTAATTTGCCATCAACATTCAATGACCCATTAGAAGCAACAGACCCAGAGATTGCTGCTGTTCTAAAAGCAGAACTTGATCGACAACGCAATTTCTTAGAGATGATTGCATCAGAGAACTTTGTATCTCGCGGGGTGTTAGAAGCACAGGGCTCAGTGCTAACCAATAAATATGCAGAAGGCTACCCAGGTAAGCGTTACTACGGTGGTTGTGAAGCTGTTGACGTTGCTGAGAATCTAGCTCGCGATAGAGCTAAGGTTCTTTTTGGCGCTGAGCACGCAAACGTGCAACCGCATTCAGGAGCTAGCGCTAATGCTGCAGTGCTAATGGCGCTAGCTAACCCAGGAGATCGAATCCTAGGACTAGAGCTTGCTCACGGTGGTCACCTAACTCACGGGATGAAGTTGAACTTCTCAGGCAAGATGTATGAAGCTCATGCCTATGGCTTAGATCCAGAATCATTCTTGATTGACATGGATGTCGTTCGGGCACGCGCTCACGAAGTAAAGCCTCAGGTGCTAATCGCTGGGTGGTCGGCATACTCTCGTCACCTGGACTTCGCTGAGTTTAGAAAAATAGCTGACGAAGTTGGTGCAAAACTTTGGGTTGACATGGCTCACTTTGCAGGGTTAGTTGCTGCTGGTCTGCATCCAAACCCAGTTCCTTATGCAGACGTTGTATCCACTACAGTGCACAAGACTCTAGCTGGTCCTAGATCTGGTTTGATCCTGTGCAAGGCAGACTATGCAAAGAAAATTGATTCTGCTGTTTTCCCGGGTCAACAGGGTGGGCCGTTGATGCACGTTATTGCGGCTAAGGCAGTGGCTTTCAAAGCCGCTTTAGGTGAAGAGTTTAAAGAGCGCCAGGCAAGAACTATCCGTGGCGCTCAGTTAATTGCAGAGCGCCTGATGCAGCAGGATGTTAGAGCTAACGGAGTTGATGTATTGACCGGTGGAACTGATGTTCACTTGGTTTTGGTGGATCTTCGTAATTCGCCGATTGACGGTAAGACTGCGGAAGACCTACTGCACGATGTCGGAATCACTGTGAACCGTAACTCAGTTCCTAACGACCCAAGACCTGCACTAGTAACCTCAGGTGTCCGGATTGGAACTCCAGCTTTGGCTACCCGTGGTTTTGGTGAACCTGAGTTCACCGAAGTTGCAGATATCATTGCTTCGGTCTTGATGCCTAGCCCAGACATAAGTGCTCTTGGCGACCGTGTCCGTAAGCTAACCCAAGCCTTCCCGCTATACAGCGGTTTAGAGAACTGGTAAAGCATTGAGTGCTGTTGTGCTTGATGGCTTAGCTACCGCTAAGCAAATAAAGCTTGAGCTAACTCAAGAAGTAATTGCTCTAAAGCAGCGAGGTATAACCCCAGGTCTTGGAACTCTCTTAGTTGGCGATGACCCTGGTTCACACACCTACGTTGGTGGTAAGCACAGAGACTGCCAAGAAGTTGGTGTTCACTCGGTAAGAATTGATTTACCTGCTAGCGCTAGCGTTCAAGATGTTAAAGCAGCGATTAGAGATCTCAATGATGCTAAAGACGTCACTGGATACATCGTGCAACTACCGCTTCCGTTTGGTTTTGACACCAATGAACTACTTGAACTGATTGACCCATCAAAAGATGCAGATGGTCTGCACCCAATCAACCTTGGCAAATTAGTTCTTGCTGGTAGCGACGAAATGAATTCACCACTTCCTTGCACACCAGCTGGAATTGTTGAACTGCTAACTAGATACCAGGTTGAACTAACTGGAGCTGAAGTTGCGGTAATTGGTCGAGGGATTACGGTCGGTCGACCACTGGGGCTATTGCTAAACAAAAAGGGTGTTGACAGCACGGTTACGTTATTGCATTCGAAGTCAAGAGACATTCCTGATGCAGTAAAGCGAGCTGATATTGTGGTTGCGGCTTTAGGTTCACCACACTTTGTGAAAGCTGAATGGATAAAACCGGGAGCTGCAGTTTTAGATGTTGGCATTACCAGAGTTGCACAAGGCTTGGTTGGCGATGTTGATCCAGGGGTAGCAGCTGTCGCTGGTTATCTTTCCCCTAACCCAGGTGGGGTAGGTCCGATGACAAGGGCAATGCTGGTTAGCAATGTTGTAGCAGCCGCAAAAGGCCAGCAGCTTTAAACCAAACTATCTTCCACCCCTTGTTGGCATTGTTGGCCTAGGCGTTGGTGAGAAAATTGGTGTGAAAGTTGGAGTCGGTGTTGGCGTCACAGTCTGAGTGGGTTTTGGCCGAGGAGTTTTTGTAGGTCTATTAGTTGGCCGCACTGTCGGAGTTGGCTCAGTAGTTGGACGATAAATTACTGTGACAGTGGGCACTGGCTGAGGAGTCGGGATCTCAACATCGTCCACTACATAGAAAGTGGCAGTGCAGAGAAACGATTTGTCGTTATTGGAGTTTGAATTACTTGAGTATTTAGCCCTAAAGCTAGGCATGTTCCAAGAACCGTAATAGTCCTGAGCCGATCCACAACTGCTATCGCTAGCACTATATCCGCTGGATAGATACGTCAACGTAATCTTCTTGTATTGCACTGGGCTAGTAGCACTTGCTGTTGCGCCTAGTGAAATAAATGCAGATGCCACCATTGCGATGATGCCACTTATGAACATTGGCAGGGCTAGCTTCTCGAAAGTGCTACGTTTACTCATTTTGTCTCCAATTGGGCTTGATGGTTAAACCATAGACCTAACTGGCGACAACGGGTATAACTAGTTGAGCATCTGGGTTCCAGCTAACTCCTTATAGAGGGGGGTGGACTTCAATAACTGCTTATGAGTGCCAGCTCCGATGACCCTACCTTGATCAATAACGATGATTTGGTCACTGTCTACAACGGTGGAAAGCCGGTGGGCAATCACAATCATGGTTCTGTTCTTAGCGACTGCGTCGATAGCCTCGCGCATCCGCTGCTCGTTGAGCCCATCCAGGCTAGAGGTTGATTCATCTAGAAGCATGATTGGAGGAGCACTAAGCAGAGTTCTTGCAATTGCTAGGCGTTGGCGTTCGCCACCAGAGAGCATGATGCCTTGCTCACCAACTTCGGCATCTAATCCTCGTTTGTCACGCTTCAGAACAGCAGTTAGGTTTACTTCTCTTAACACTCTTTTTAGTTCTGCCTCAGTTGCATCAGGAGCACCAATAAGTAGGTTCTCTCTAATGCTGCCAGCAAGAACCGGTGCATCCTGTTCAACGTAACCAATCTGACCACGAAGATCTGATCTGCTGATTGAATTAACAGTTTGTCCGTCTAACAGTATTTCTCCGCCGGTTGGTTCATAGAATCTTTCAATCAAACTGAAGACGGTTGATTTACCTGCTCCAGAAGGACCAACAATAGCAACTCTTGAACCACGCTCTATCTTGAATGAGATCCCCTTCAGAACTTCTTTTGGTTCACTCATCACAGTAGGTGCATCAGGGATTGGTTTACCATTTTTATCAATTGCGATTTCTGGTCTAGCTGGGTAGCTGAACTTAACTTTCTTGAATTCAATGGCAGTTTTATTCACTGCCGACCTTCTTGATTTCTGTGCTCGTTCTGCATCGCTGTCTTCTAGTGGAATATCTAGGATTTCTTGGATACGAGCCAACGCACCAAGGGCCGACTGTACTGAAGAATATGCTCCAAAGAATTGTCCAACTGGTCTGATCATGATGAACATCAAAAGGATGAAGGTGATCAGTGAGGCAACCTCTGTTTGTCCAGATGCAACTCGATAACCACCAACTCCTAGAACCACAATGAATGCACCGTTGGCAGCTAGGCCTCCAATTGGGGTAACCCAAGAGTTAATTCGAGCAATCTTGACGCCCTGGGTAAAGGCTTCGGTGGCATCAGTTTGAATCTGAGCAGATTCCCTGGCTTCGGCTCGAGCTGCACGGATTGTTCTAACTGCAGACAGCGCTCGTTCAACTGAGGCTGACATATTGCCAACTCGCTCTTGAGCCTTGGTAGTAGCAGCCCTAATTCTTCGAGAGGAGACACCGATGGCAGCCACAGCGATAGAAATCATGACCAGGGTGATTGATAGCAGCAGCCAGTCAATTACAGCCATCGCCACAACTGATCCGATAAACAGCAAGGCTCCACCAGCTCCGTCTACAAGTCCTTGAGTAAGCGCTGCTCGAAGCAGGGTGGTATCGGAGCCAACTCGAGACACTAGGTCACCAGTTCTCCTAAGGTCGTATTCAAAAATCGGCAGTCTGAGCAATCTGGTGGAAAGTTTTGATCGCGCTGAAAAGACAACCCCTTCACCTGCTTTAGCTAGGACAAAATACATAGCTCCACCGGCTACTGCGCTGAGCAGAGTGATTACAAGAAGAAGCAATGCGATTGGTAGGACATCTGAACCTTTTTGAACCGTGCTGATTATTCTTCCCACAACCAGCGGTTGAGCTAGGTTCACACCAGCAGAAATGAGGCTAAGAACGACTGCTATGACGAGAAGTCTTCGCTGCTCTTTCATGTATGGCCAAAGTTGACTGAATTTGGCTTTCGGCCCAGTGTCTTTTTTGCCTGTACGACCGCCGCGTGGACCCATGGAACTCATTTACTACCTATTTCTCTAGCCCTGGCTCGCCCAGGATTTCTTCATTGATTAGATATCTGATTTCTTGAAGCGATAGGGCTTCAGTGTATGCGGTGTTCCTGTAAAACTTGCTGAAGTCGACTTTCTGTAATGCCGCTAACACCCTACTGTCATGCAGTTTTAGGAACATTACAGTGCTATTTGGAACTCGATCAAAAGAAGTCCTAACCTTTCCACAGCCATAGCCAAATACTGTTAGGGCGACATCAGCCTCCGCTGGCTTCACCTTGGAAAATAGTCCAAAGTCAGTAACCTTCATAATTTCTCTAAGGTTGTCTCGCTTTTCCCAAACTTGGAAGCAGGTGTTCAGCCTAGCCTTTTGCCAAACCATTTCACCTAACTCATCGACGTAGTCTATGGAGAGCTCTTCATCATGGATTAGATGGAAGTTTCGATTTAGTCGATTGATGACTGACCATTTACGCCAACTTCTAGGAACAACAAAGGCGATGAATTGGCTGTGCTGAGCGGCTTTGTTGAAGAATGGAATGCTTAGCGAGTTGTTTCTTCCAAAAGGAGGATTAGATATTGTGATTGCGTTTAAGACTTTATCTAGACTTTTGGTCTCCAAAAGGAAGTCAGCTAGCAATACTCCCTCTGCCTTTGGTTCAATATCAAAGCTAATTACTTTGGTAGCACCAAGAGCTTTAGCGGCTTTGACAAATGAACCAGTTCCGCCAGCTGGCTCAATAATTGTTTTTTGATCTAAACCCCCAACCAGCTTGCTGACAATGGTGGCTAATCTAAGTGCTAAATCAGAAGGGGTATAGAACTGTTCCTTACCCGTAATTCTGCGATTACCTGGGCGAACTTTGACGCTCTTGGCGGTGTTCATGTAAACAAGGATATCAGTTTGGGACATATGAGTTAGTCGGCGGGCTGTTATTCACAACCCGCCAACTAACCCCAGTTATTGTTTGCTACTTACGCTCCAGCTACTTGCCCGAATACTGCCATAGCAATATTTAGAGTGGTAAGCCCAGCAATAGCAGGCACAACCCAGATCGGGGTCTTCTCAGCTTTTCGATAACGGAACGCTAAAACAAAAATGAAGACTAGAGCGATGAGTTTTAGTGAAATAACAAATGCGTTGATTTTGCTTGGATCCACTGCTAGTCCTGCCATTGCAAGGCCAGTTGCCAACATTAGGTAAGAGCCATGAAGTACTCCAGGAGATACCTTGATGCCTTTAGTCAGTTCTCTGATGTGTGAGAAGAAACCAGCGAGCAATACTGCAATACCAAGTAGGTGCAGTACTAGAAAGATGTTGATCAGAAGTTCTTTAGTTGCGTCGTCCATGATGCCCTTTTCTGTTTAGGTAACAGAAATAGTCTAAGAGCGAAGCATGGCCATACTGATAGCTGCCTCAACGGCTTCTGCACCTTTATCTTCTTTACTGTTAGGCAATCCCGCTCTATCTAGGGCTTGTTTCACAGTGTCAACGGTTAATAGCCCAAAGCCGATCGGTGTGTCTGTTGCCAGTTGGACCTGAGTCAGTCCAGCAGTTGCCGCATCGCAGACGAAGTCAAAGTGCGGAGTTTCACCCTTGATAACAACACCCAGAGCAATCACAACATCAGCACCATCATCGATTGCCCACTTAGCTGCTAGCGGTAATTCGAAAGCCCCTGGAACTTTGATGATTGAGTAAACATCGTTACCGGCTGCCTTGAGTGATCTTTCAGCACCAGCAAGAAGAGCATCAGCAATCTCAGGATGCCAACTCGCAACCAGAATTGTTACTGCCAGATCTCTAGCATCGATTTCTAATTTCGGAGCATGGCCTGACATTAGTTCTCCATTTCAGCGATGATTTCAGGAAGACGGTGACCCATCTTTGACCTCTTAGTTTCTAGGTAACCAAGGTTTTGAATTGCCTCACCAACGATTACCGGAACATAAGAAGAAACTGGGATTCCAGCTTCAGTTAGGAAGTTGGCTTTAGCTGGGTTATTTGTCATAAGCCTTACGCTTCTAACTCCTAGTTCACGAAGGATTGAAACAGCAGCACCGTACTCTCTAGCTTCCGAAGGTAAACCTAGGGCAAGGTTAGCTTCAACTGTGTCTAGACCCTGTTCTTGAAGTGCATAGGCCTTTAGCTTGTTTAGCAATCCAATACCACGACCTTCTTGACCCCTGAGGTAAATAACAATTCCACCGTTAGGGTCAGCTTCAATCATGTCAAGCGCATATTGCAACTGAGGACCACATTCACACTTGAGAGAACCGAATGCTTCACCAGTGATGCACTCACTGTGTAATCGAACCAGAACTTCTTTACCGGTTGGGTTGCCCTTGATGATGGCAACGTGATCAGCCCCAGTTTTGATATCGTAGTAACCGCGAAGCTTGAAATTACCGTGAATGGTTGGCACGTTAGCTTCTGCTTCAAAACGGATTCTGTTATTGGGTGTGGTTACAAGTTGAATCGAATTTAGTTCTAGATATTCAACTAATTGAGCAACAGTGATTACAGCAAGATTTTCTGCCTCACCAAATTTTAGTAAGTCATCGAATCTCATCATTGAACCATCTTGGTTTACCATTTCACCGATGATGCCAACAGGTGATAGGCCGGCAAGTTTTAGAAGATCGACAGTCGCTTCGGTGTGACCCCTTCTACCGTGCACGCCGTGTGGGTGAGCACGAAGTGGAATTATGTGACCAGGTCTGATAAATGACTCAGGACCAGCAGAATCGCTTGCCAGCGTTCTAGCGGTTAGCGCTCGATCAACAGCCGAGATACCGGTGCTCTCACGGGCTGCAGCATCCACGGTAACTGTGTAGTTGGTGGCATGCGGGTCTTGGTTGGTGGTTGTCATCAAAGGAAGTTCTAGCTGGTTGGCTTTGTGGTCATCCATGGGAGCACAGAGGAAACCTGAGGTCTTGTTCACAAACCAAGCCATCCACTCGGCAGTCATGAACTCGGCTGCCATGATGGCATCGCCCTCATTCTCACGGTTCTCATCGTCGGCAACCAGAACTGGCCTGCCTGATCTAAGAGCCTCTAGTGCTTGTTCGATTGTTGCGATTGCCATTAGTTGTTTCTGCTTTCCAGTAGTCGTTCGATGTGTTTAGCCATGATGTCAACTTCAACATTGACCTTGTCACCTTGGCTCTTATAGCCAAGGGTTGTTACCTTTAGAGTTTCTGGAATCAAAGACAATCCAACAAAGTCATCGCCTAATTCATTAACTGTCAAAGAGATGCCATCCAAAGTAATAGAACCTTTTAGGACCACATACTTCATCAGCTCAACTGGAACTCTGATTCTGACCCAATCCCAGTTCTCACTAGCTTCACGAGAGATGAACTCACCAACACCATCAACGTGGCCCTGAACATGGTGACCACCGAAGCGAGTATTCATAGTCATTGCTCGCTCAAGGTTGATGACATCGCCAACCTTAACGCCATCCATGCTGGTCAGCCTGATGGTCTCATGCATCACATCAGCGGTAAAAGTGCCGTTTTCAATTTCAATTGCAGTCAAACAAGTACCGCTGCAAGCAATAGAGTCTCCACGCTTGATATCGCTGGTTACCAGAGGGCCTGCGATAGTCAACCTAAGTGCATCAGGTTGCTCTTCAACAGCAACTACCTTGCCTAGCTCTTCAATGATTCCGGTAAACATTACTTTTCTCCTTCAGGTATTGCTCTAATAAATAAATCAGCACCCAGCTGCTTGATTTCAACGAACTCTAGTTTCAAAGCATCAGCCATAGTGCTGATTCCTAGATCAGTGACGGCAACATTGCTGCCACCCAGTAGCAATGGCGCTTGATAAATCAGCACTTCATCAAATAGCCCTAGCTGAATAAATTGGCTAGCTATTTCAGCGCCACCTTCAACTAGAACATGTCTGATACCTCTAACCCATAGCTGGGATAGAACATCATTCAAATCGTGGGTCTTTAGTTGAACTGTTGGAGCCTCTGAGTTGAAGATTCTTAAGTCAGAGGAGAGCTGGCTCTTGCCAACCACAACACGAAGAGGCTGGTGCTCGTATCTTGACCCATCAGGCTTACGAGCAGTTAAGTCTGGGTTATCGTATTTGACTGTTCCGGTACCAACCAAGATTGCATCTAACTGAGATCTTCTTAGGTGAACATCTTCTCTTGCTGCAGGACCAGTAATCCATTTACTGCTCTTATCACTAGCAGCACTTCTACCATCTAAAGTCTGTGCCCACTTCAAAGTTATAAAAGGTCTCTTCTTTTTCATTGCGGTTAGCCAAACCCGGCCTTGCTCAGCAGCTTCCCTTTTTAGAACACCGAAGATAACTTCAACACCAGCTTCGCTTAGAGTCTGAGCTCCATTAGCTGATTCATGACCTGGATCTTTAGTTGCAAAAACAACTCGAGAAATCCCTGCAGCAATAAGTGCTTGGGCACAGGGACCAGTCCTACCGGTGTGATTGCATGGCTCTAAAGTGACAACTGCAGTTGAACCAACAGGGACAGAAGCTAAATTGCTCAACGCATCAACTTCAGCGTGTGCAGTTCCTGCACCTTTATGGAACCCTTCTGAAATAATATTCAAATCTTTATCCAGAATTACAGCACCAACCTGAGGGTTGACCCCATATTCAGGTCCGAGTGCAGCTAGCTCAAGTGCACGGCGCATCGCCGGTTCAAACACACTGAGATTGTCCATCCCGAGCCTTTCCTGATGAAAGCGCTTCGGGGCAAGGTCGGCAGGCGACCAAAGGCTAAGCCCTTTAAATGGGCTAGCCTTCTGTTCTTCTACCATCCGGACTTTAACCGTCGGTTCTGGAGTTTCACCAGATCAACCGCCAAACCACCTAAAGGTGTTGCCATCAAAGGCAGCTTGTCGGGTCGCGGACTGTAACCGCCGGTTCAGATTTACACTGACCCCGAAGAACTTTTACTACTGAACAAGCATCCCAGATTAAGGGCAAAGATGCGAGTTTGTTGGCTGATCGGCTAGCCCTTTACTGAACCAGCTAGCAGTCCTCGGACGAAATAACGCTGGAGGGCGAAGAAAACGATCAGTGGCACAATCATCGAGACGAAAGCACCAGCAGTTAGAAGCTCCCAACCACTTCCTCTAGTTCCAACCATTTCAGCAATACGAACGGTCATTGGAGCAACTTCCTTGACTCCACCACCGAAGGTTAGACCGACTAGAAGGTCGTTCCAGACCCAGAGGAACTGGAAGATTGAGAAAGAAGCAATTGCTGGAACAGACAGCGGCAACACAATCTTGCTGAAGAGGGTGAACCAGTTAGCACCATCGACTCGACCTGCTTCAATCAGTTCACGAGGAATCTGTCTTAGGAAGTTGTGCAGCAGGAAGATAGCCAATGGCAGACCGTAGATGGTGTGAGCAATCCAGATCGGAATGAATGTTCCGGTAATACCAAAATCTGGAATTATCACGAATCCGTTGATGCTTAGTCCTTTAGCGAAAAGTTGAAGAAGAGGAACAAGGGTTAGTTGCAGTGGCACAATCTGCAGGCCGAAGATGATTGAGAAGAGCAGGTCTTTACCTTTGAACTCAAACCAAGCAAGAGCATAGGCAGCAAAAAGAGCCAGCGTGATTGGAAAAATCACGGCAGGAAGAGTCAAGGCCAAGCTGTTAAAGAAGAACAAAACTAGTGGCGGGTTAGTCCCTGTTCCAGCGAAAAGAACCTGGGCATAGTTATCAAAAGTGACGCTTGGTTGAATGAAAAAGTTCCACCAACCGTTCGTATTAATATCTTTTTCAGGACGGATAGAGGAAACCAAAAGTCCAAAAGTTGGGATTGTCCAAATAACAGCAATAACTATCGCAGCAGCTGAAGCAATTGGGGATGAGAAAACATCTCTTGCTTTCTTAGGAGCTTTCATTAGCGCTCCGTCCTTTCAATTTTCAGTTGTCGCAGGTTGTATGCGATGATCGGGATAACACAGACCAAGAGGATAACGGCAAGAGCGCTACCTCGGCCATAGTTCATCTGTCTGAAAGTCTGCGAATACATTTCGTTGGCAACTACGTTGGTTTGGAAGTTACCTCCCGTCATTGTTCTAACAATGTCAAATACCTTTAGAGTTCCAATTGATATGGTGGTTAGCACAACGACGATTGTTGCTCTAATCATTGGGATTGTGACTCTAATGAAGGTTCTGAATACTGTTGCACCATCTAGCATTGCTGCCTCAACCACCTCCTCAGGAACGTTCTTCATTGCAGCTGAAAGCACGACCATTGCGAAACCGGTCTGAATCCAAACCATAACGACGATGAGGAGAAATGTGTTTAAGGGAGATTCAAGCAGCCAGTTAGGTGGGTTCATCCCAATTGACTTGGACAGTGCGCTGAATAGTCCTAGGTCAGGCTTAGTTAGGTTCGGCTGATAGTCGTAGACAAACTTCCAAATAACACCCGCACCAACGAACGAAATTGCCATTGGTAAAAATATTAGGGACTTGACGACGGCAGCTCTTTTCATGCGGTCTGTCATGTATGCGATGGCAAGTCCTAGCAAGGTTGAAACAATTGGAACTACAAAAACCCAGATGGCTGTGTTTCTCAGCACAATTAAAATCTCTGGGATTGTGAAAGACCAGATGTAGTTATCTCCTCCAACAAACTCAGTGCTGTCATCGTTCATGAAAGACATTAGAAGCGTTCTAATGGTTGGATAAACCAAACCAATTACCAGAAGCAAAGTTGCTGGTACCAGGAACACCACATACTTTAGCCACTCCTGCACTCTGACAGAGGCTCTAGAGGCGATCAGGAAAACTAAGTAAATGATTGCTGCGAATACAACTAGAGAAATAATCAACAGGAAGAGATTTGGGTAAATCACTTCCCAAGGGGTCTTTCTTCCTGAGATAAAAGGGATGTGAAGCATGTGTTCCTGACTTATTGAAAATGGGGTGTGGCTTTCACAAAAGTGACCGCCACACCCCATTTCTAGGGTATTTCTATCCTAATTAGTTAGCTGGCCATGAAGCTTCGATAGCGTCAAGCACGTCCATGTCGGACTTGTCTTCAGCGACCCAAGCAGTCATTTCCTTCCAGAATGTACCTGCACCAACAGCAGCTGGCATTAGGTCAGAGCCGTCGAAACGGAAGGTAGTTGCATTCTTTAGGATCTGGACAGCAACCTTGTTTACTGGGTCAGCTACGTTAGCCTCGTCCAGTCCCTTGTTTGCTGAGAACCATCCACCAAGAGCAGCCTTCTTGTTGTTCCATAGTGGTGTGGTTAGGTAGTGCTGAAGTGCAGCAACTTCTGGACGGTCTGCGAAAGCTCCAACGAACTCTCCACCACCAAGAGCTGGCTTGTTGTCAGCAGATGCACCTGGGAAGTAGAACACTGAGATTCCGTTTTCCTTTGATGTGTCTGTTGGCTCAACAATTTCTGCTCCGTGGTCAGCTGCCAAGATTCCACCAATGAATGATGCCTGGCGGTGCATTGCACAAGTACCGTCAACGATTCCTGCTCCACCATCTTGGAAGGTTGTGGTTGCAATAGAAGCAACGTCACCTACGTAGTCTGGGTTCTTCAGGATCTTGCCAGCTTCACCAATTGCGGTGACAACAGCAGGGTCGTTGAATGGGATTCTGTGAGCTACCCAGTCATCGTAGGTCTCAGCTGAAGCGGTACGAAGCATGATGTCTTCCATCCAGTCAGTTCCAACCCAACCGGTTGCCTCACCAGAACCGAAACCAGCACACCATGGCTGGATCTTGCCATCAGCAGCAATCTTGTCAGAAAGGGTTAGTAGCTCGTCCCAAGTTGTTGGAACGGTGTAACCGTTGTCTGCGAAGACCTTCGGGTTGTACCAAACAAATGACTTCACGTTTGCACCTAGAGGAGCAGCGAAGAAGGTTCCGTTAACAGTTCCGTAGTTCTTCCAGTCTGGTGAGTAATTCTCATCAACTGAAGCACTAACTGCATCTGGTGCAGGGATTAGAGTGTCAGCGAACTTCGCTAGAAGACCTGGCTGTGGGAAGATTGCTAGGTCTGGAGCAGTTCCACCTTCAACGCGAACTGAAATTTGAGCTTCAAATTCCTGAGTTCCGTTCCAGTTAACTGTGATGCCAGTACATTCTTCGAATTCAGTGAGTGACTCTTGGAATAGAGCTGCTTCTGGATCGATGATGGTTGTGTAGATCTCTACTTCAGTACCTTCGTGACCCAGATAATCTGAGTATGCGGCACAGTTTCCTCCTGCATTGTCGTTCGTCGATGAACAACCAGCTAGGAACAGTGATGATAGTGCAACAGCTGAAACAGCTGCTAGCGCGCGCTTTGCTTTAAAGCTCATTACTTCTCTCCTTGGTTTTGTGATAGGGACGCCAATTACATCCCCTGAACAATATAGTAAAACGTTTACAGGAGAGGAGAAATCGTTCTCAAATTTCTTGATAACGATTTGGATATTGGGAGCAGAGCGAGACATCCAGGCCAGTTAGTTGCCTATTTTGCTCTTATAAATCCGACCTTTTCATAGACATCGGCCAAGGTGGCTTCTGCTACCGTTCTAGCCTTTTCAGCGCCCGATGCTAGAAGCCTGTCTAGTTCAGCAGGGTCACTCATTAGTTCGTTGGCTCTATCTCTGATTGGGGCTAGGGCGGTTACAACAACATCGGCAACTTCGGACTTTAGAACTCCGTAGCCTGCTCCTTGGAATCTCTCTTCTAGTGAGAGAAGTGATTCACCGCTGACTGAGGAGTGAATGGAGAGCAGGTTAGAGACACCTGGTTTGTTCTCCCAATCGACCCTGATAGAGGTATCGGTATCGGTGACAGCGCTTTTGATCTTCTTGGATATGGTGGTGTCGTCATCCATTAGATTTACCAGACCTTTAGGGTCACCTGTTGATTTAGACATCTTGGCGGTTGGGTTTTGCAGGTCGTAAATCTTTGCAGTTTCTTTGAGGATGTGCGCTTCTGGAATTGTGAAGGTTTTACCGAATCTGGAGTTGAATCTCTCTGCAAGATCTCTGGTTAGTTCAAGGTGCTGTCTCTGGTCTTCGCCAACTGGAACTGCTTTTGGTTGATAAAGCAAGATGTCTGCTGCTTGCAGGATTGGATAAGTAAAGAGACCAACAGAAGTTGAATCACTACCTGCTTTTTGTGATTTGTCTTTGAACTGGGTCATTCGGCTGGCTTCGCCGAAACCGGTGATGCAGTTGAGTACCCAAGCTAGTTCTGCGTGAGCTGGAACGTGGCTCTGCACGAAGAGTGCAGATTCCTGAGGGTCGATACCTGCTGCAATGTACTGAGCAGCGGTTCTTCTGGTGTTGGTTCTAAGTTCGTTGGGGTCTTGTGGAACTGTGATTGCGTGCAGGTCAACAATTACGTAAAAAGCATTGAAGTCTTTCTGCATATTTACCCAGTTGACAAGTGCTCCCAGGTAGTTGCCTAGGTGAAGTGAAGATGCACTTGGCTGCATGCCACTTAGAAGATTCGGTTTGCCGCTCATGTTAGATAGCGTACTCAACAACTACGGGGGAATGGTCTGTGAAACGGGTATCGTAACTAGCGGCTCGGTGCACCTTGTAATTACTTGCTAGTTTCGAAAGCTTAGGAGTTGCGATTTGGTAGTCAATACGCCAACCAGTATCGGTATCAAAGGCTTGTCCTCTATATGACCACCAGGTGTATGGGCCGGGGGTTTCTGGATGGGCTACTCGACCTAGATCTAACCAGCCCTGGTTATTCATCCAGGTATCGAAGTATGCTCGTTCTTCTGGAAGGAAGCCAGCATTCTTAAGATTGCCCTTCCAGTTCTTGATGTCTAGTTCTGTGTGGCCAATATTTAGATCTCCAACCACAACAGTTAAACCATCTTCTTTTCTGAGTGACGCCATACGTTTAGTCATGACGTCTAAGAACTTGTATTTCTCAACTTGCTTAGGGGTGCCTACTTCACCTGAGTGAACATAGGTGCTGATCACAGTTAAAGTCTTAGCCCCAAACTTGAAGTCAGCTTCTAACCATCTGCCAGCGCTATCAAAAGCTTTAGGACCTAGTTCTGTTCTAGAGGCCACTGCCTTTACCTTAGAGACAACGGCAACACCTGCTCTGCCCTTGGCAGAAGCATTATCGTGCAGGATGTGCCACGGGCCACCTGGCATGTCAGCGAAGATCTCTTCAAGATCCGTGGTTTCTGCTCTTACTTCTTGAAGAGCAATAATGTCTGGGGATTCAGCCTTTACCCAGTCCGCAAAGCCTTTACGGTAGGCGGCTCTAACGCCGTTGACGTTGATGGTGACTACTTTTACTAAGGCTTTGGGCATGGGACAAGTTTAAGGTGAACTTAGACTTGTCTGGTGAGTGAACGCGTATTAGTTGGTGCCGGTGTCGGCACAGGCATTGCCATCGGCCGCGCCTTCAAATACAGCACAACCAAACACGTGTCTTGGGATAGCGATAAGGCCGGAAGTTCCAGAGGGCTTCTCGCTATCAGCGCCGCTATCGCTCAGGTGGAGCAGGATCTCCTCGTATCTGTAAAGACTGCCGATGAAGAAAGCGCAGCCATATTGGATGCCCTGCGACTTACCCTCAGTGATCCTTCACTATTAGCAGGAATCAAAGAAAGATTGGCAGACGGCGCTAACTCCAAGCGCGCTGTTGCTGGAGCTTTTGCAGGAGCAGCTAAAGCGCTCTCATCTTTGGGCGACTACTTTGCCGCTCGAGCTGACGATGTTGAGGAACTAGGTAGTCGAGTTATTCAAGTTCTCAGTGGTGAGAATGAAACTCAGTTTCCAAGCGAACCTTTTGTATTAGTAGCAGATTCAGTTGGGCCAATTGAGATGTCGCGATTACAAGGCACCTCAATTGTTGGTCTGATTACCAGCTCTGGTAGTGCAACTTCGCATACTGCGATTTTGGCAAGGGCTGCAAATCTGCCAACTGTTGTTTCGGTCTTAGGGGCTGAACTTATTCAATCTGGAGATCAAGTAGTAGTTGATTCAAGTAGTGGCCAAGTTTTAGTAAACCCGGATGCAATTGAAACATCTAAATACGAAGATGCAGCAACAAAGTCCATCAATTCGATTGTGCTTCCTGCTCTAGATCTGGATGTTGAACTTTATGCAAATCTAGGTTCATCTTCGGAGGCAGATTCTGCTCTGGCTTTCGGCGCTCAGGGAGTTGGCTTATTTAGAACAGAACTATTGTTCTTAGGCGCTAAGCGTGCCCCATCATTTGCACAGCAGGTTCTTGAGTATTCAAGATTGCTTTCAGCATTCCCAGGTAAGCGCGTAATTGTTCGGGTGCTGGATTTAGATACCGACAAGCCACTGCCGTTTCTGATCCTAAGTGAAAGTGGTAAATACGCTAACCGTGGTTTTCAAGCCTTGCTTGCCAACCCCTCTGTTTTAGCAACCCAACTTGAAGCGTTAGCCGAAAGCTCAAAGCAGCATCCGGAAGCTGAGCTTTGGGTGATGGCGCCAATGGTTACCAATGCAGCGCAAGCTAAACAATTCGTCTTTATGGCTAAGGGGTATGGGCTCACTAAGGTAGGCGTAATGATTGAGGTTCCTGAGGTATGTCAGGAGGACGTTTTGAAAGAAATTATTAGCGTTGTTGATTTTGTCAGTATTGGAACCAACGACCTAACACAATACACGCTCGAACTTGATCGGGTTGATTCCAATATCAGCCTGAGCGATGTCAGAAGACCAGAAGTGCTCTCGCTAATTGAAAGAATAATTTCAGTTGCAAATACTTTAGGGAAACCAGTTGGTATTTGTGGTGAGGCTGCAAGTGATCCAATATCAGCCAAGCTTTTTATTGATTATGGTGTCACAAGTCTTAGCTTGTCACCTGCACTGCTACCAGGGTTAGTTAGATCTCTCAAGAATTGAGAGTCACGTAAATAGTATTTTTCTCTAAAGTTAGCGTATATTTCTGAAGAGGTTTTTGAGCAGGGCCTCTAGTTACATTTCCAGTATTGCTATCAAAGCGCGCTCCGTGACCCATTTCGCAGAGAATGTTTGTTCCTGAAATTCTGTTCAATCTAATACCAAGGTGTGTACAGGCAGGATTGAATGCTCTGAAGACTCCTGCTTTTGGTTGCGTAATCATCACTTGGGTTCCGCCGGCTGCGCTGATCTTAAAAATGCTGCCACCGCCAACTTTGATTTCTTTTGTTTCGCAAACCTTATATTTTTTGCTAGCAGCTTGTGCTGTTGTGGCAATAGTTGTTAGCCCAAGAGAGCTTGCCGCTACTGCAACGCCTGCAAAGAAATTTCTTCTGGATAAGCCAAGTGTTTCTGGTTTACTCTCCCGAGCATTTGAACCACACGCATGCTTTATTTCTGACATGTAATAAGCCTATATTTTGCAGGGTGTTAAGTCTCTATGACACAGATGGTTGCTAGGGTTTTCCCAGCCTAGACGCGTCCACGAAGGACAGCTTGCTTGACCTCAGCAATAGCCTTGGTGACTTCAATGCCTCTAGGACAGGCTTCGGTGCAGTTGAAGGTAGTGCGGCAGCGCCAGACACCTTCTTTATCGTTCAGGATGTCCAGTCTTACCTCAGCTGCCTCGTCTCTTGAATCAAAGATAAAGCGATGAGCATTCACGATAGCTGCTGGACCAAAGTATTGGTTGTCAGTCCAGAACACTGGGCAAGAAGTTGTGCAGGCGGCACAGAGAATGCACTTGGTGGTGTCATCAAATCTTGCACGTTCTTCTGGAGACTGAAGGCGTTCTGCTTTTGGTGAATCAGAGGCAATTAGGAAGGGTTTGACATCACGGTACGCCTGATAGAACGGGTTCATGTCAACGACAAGATCTTTTTCAACCTTGAGTCCCTTGATTGGTTCAACATAGATTGGCTGAGTGATATCTAGATCTTTGATCAAAGTCTTGCAAGCCAAACGGTTTCTGCCGTTGATACGCATCGCATCAGAACCACAGACACCGTGAGCACAAGACCTTCTGAACGTAAGGCTTCCATCTAATTCCCATTTAATTTTGTGAAGCGCATCAAGCACACGATCTGTTCCGTGAACAGTAACATCGAAATCCTGCCATTTAGGTTCAACATCGTTTTCTGGATCGAAGCGACGAACAATCAAGGTCACCTGAAAAGACGGAACCTCACCGATTACCTTAACTGACTCAACTGCAGTGCTCATTAGTACTTACGCTCCATCGGTGGGTAGTTGGTAATTGTTACTGGCTTCCAGTCGACCTTGATGTCGCTATCGGTTTTGTATGCCATTGAGTGAACCATAAACTTCTCATCGTCACGAGTTTCATAGTCTTCGCGGAAGTGACCACCACGAGATTCTCTTCTCTCACGAGCTGTGAAAGCTAAAACTTCAGCAAGATCTAGCAAGAAACCTAATTCGATAGCTTCTAGTAGATCTGTGTTGAATCTCATACCGCGGTCTTGAACTTGAATGTTTTCGTATCGCTTACGAAGTTCTTTGATTTTATCCAGTGCTTCGTTGAGGGATTCTTCAGTTCTATAAACCTGAGCATTTTTATCCATAGTGTCCTGCAACTCTTTACGGATAACAGCGATCTTCTCTGTTCCAGTTGCATTTCTCATGTGCTCAATAAGTTTGACAGTTTCAGCAATAGCATCTTGTGGAACATCAACAAACTGAGCATCTCTTGCATACTCAACCGCATAGATTCCAGCACGCTTACCGAAGACGTTGATATCCAACAGAGAGTTGGTTCCTAGACGGTTAGCGCCGTGCACAGAGACACAAGCACATTCACCAGCTGCATACAGGCCAGGAACAACAGTGGTGTTATCTCTTAGAACCTCAGCCTTGATGTTGGTCGGAATCCCACCCATTGCATAGTGAGCGGTTGGGAATACCGGAACTGGTTCTGTGTATGGTTCAACACCTAGATAGGTTCTAGCGAACTCTGTAATGTCAGGAAGCTTGGCATCGATAACTGCAGGCTCTAGGTGAGTTAGGTCCAGTAGAACATAGTCCTTGTTAGGGCCTGCTCCTCGTCCCTCACGGACTTCGTTAGCCATAGCTCTGGCAACCATGTCTCGAGGAGCTAGGTCCTTGATGGTTGGAGCATAACGCTCCATGAATCTTTCACCTGAAGCATTGCGGAGAATAGCTCCTTCACCACGAGCTGCTTCTGAAAGCAAGATGCCAAGGCCGGCAAGGCCAGTTGGGTGGAACTGGTAGAACTCCATGTCTTCAAGTGGAAGACCTTTGCGGTAGATGATGCCAACACCGTCACCGGTAAGAGTGTGGGCGTTAGATGTGGTCTTGAAGATTTTTCCGAAGCCACCGGTAGCAAAAACAATTGACTTACCTTGGAATACATGTAGTTCGCCAGTAGCAAGTTCATAAGCGACAACAGCTGCTGGTCTTTCAACGCCGTCAACGGTATTCATAACTAGATCTAGAACATAGAACTCGTTATAAAACTCGATGCCAAGCTTTACGCAGTTTTGGTACAAGGTTTGCAGAATCATGTGACCGGTTCGGTCAGCGGCATAACAAGATCTTCTAACTGGCGCTTTACCGTGATCTCTAGTGTGGCCACCAAATCTTCTCTGATCGATTTTGCCATCAGGAGTTCTGTTGAAAGGCAAGCCCATGTTCTCTAGATCGATAACAGCCTGAACAGATTCTTTAGCAAGAATCTCAGCAGCATCCTGGTCAACTAGGTAGTCGCCACCTTTAACAGTGTCGAAGGTGTGCCATTCCCAGTTGTCTTCTTCAACGTTGGCAAGAGCGGCTGCCATACCACCTTGAGCAGCCCCTGTGTGTGAGCGGGTAGGGAATAACTTGGAGATCACTGCAGTCTTAAGGTGTGGTCCAGCTTCAATAGCTGCACGCATACCAGCACCACCAGCACCAACAATAACTACGTCGTACTGGTAGTGATGGACTTTGACTTCTGACAATGTATTCCTCTTAACCCTTACAAACTAGTTCGGGTAGATAGTTGTGAACGTTTGGGTCGATGCAGGGATCGAAGGTTGTAATAACCAAAGTGCCCAAAAGAATTAGTGTTGCTGCAACCACCCAGAGTGTGATGTTCAAACTCTTGCGCAACCATTCACGTTCGGTGTAGTCGTTAACTAGAGTTCGCATACCGTTGGTGCCATGGATAAGAGCTAACCAAAGAAGTAGTCCATCGTATACCTGCCAGAATGGGCTAGCCCATTTACCTGCAACGAATGCAAAGTCGATAGCTTTTACTCCATGTTCCGGAAGAACTAGGTTGACCGATAGGTGTCCGATGATTAGCAAGACGAGAATGATTCCTGATGCACGCATGAAGATCCAGGCACGCTTTTCCCATTGAGCACCTTTGCGACTGCGAGGTGCATCTGGTTGTTCAATAACGATTGCCATGATTATGCTCCAAAGATGTGGCCAAGTTGACGGGGAACGAACCCAGCCATTAGCACAACCCAGATAACTAGAACTACCCAGAACATTTGGTTCTGGTATTTGGCACCCTTGCGCCAATAGTCGATGAGAATGACTCGGATGCCGTTAAAAGCGTGGAACAGGATTGCTCCAACTAAGCCAATTTCAGCCAAACCAATGATCTCGGTTTTATAGGAAGCGACCACAGAGTTATAGGCTTCAGGGCTTACTCGTACCAGAGCAGTGTCCAGAATGTGGACAAGTAAGAAGAAGTAGATACCGACACCGGTAATACGGTGTAGTACCCAGCTCCACATGCCCAATTTGCCGCGATATAGCGTGCCGGCTGGTCGAGTTGCCACGAAAAATCCTCCTAGATCGGCACCGAATTTTCGCGCCTAACTGACCTTAATGATAACTTACGAACATTAACGCGACTGCTCAATCTGGCCATCTGGGTTAGGCTTTTCAGGTTATGGACAATCAGAGAGAGCCGATGGCTCGGTTCTATTCAGTTATCCCAGCGGGGGGAATCGGTAGCAGGCTTTGGCCGCTATCTCGAGCATCCGCACCCAAGTTCTTGCACGATTTAACAGGTTCTGGCCAAACCCTTCTTCAAGACACCTGGGACAGGCTAGCCCCACTGTCAGGCAAAGACCGAATCTTGGTGGTCACCGGGGTAGCCCACCGCAAGGCTGTCACTGAACAATGTACTGAACTTGATCGACTAAACCTCATTTTGGAACCTAGCCCTAAAGATTCAACCGCAGCTATCGCTTTAGCTGCTGCTGTTCTCATGAAGCGTGAACCTGATGTAATTATTGGTTCCTTTGCTGCCGACCACGTCATCACCGATAACGATGAGTTCGGTAAGTGTGTTCGTGAAGCTGTTGAGGTGGCTTCCACCGGCAAGATTGTCACCATCGGAATCCAGCCAACCGAACCTTCAGTTGGTTTTGGATACATCAAGTTATCTTCCAAAATTGATGGCGCTGAAACTGCTAGAGAAGTTGAGCATTTCGTTGAGAAGCCAAACATCGAACGAGCTCGTGAATATGTTACTTCTGGAAAATATCTTTGGAACGCTGGAATGTTCATCGCTCCGGCCTCACTTCTATTAGAAGTTCTCGCTAAAACCGAACCTGAGTTACACCAGAAGGTAATGGAGCTTGCTGACGCTTGGGACACTCAAGCAGAAGCAAAAGTCTTTGAAGAGAACTGGCCAGGACTGAAGAAAATTGCTATTGATTATTCAGTTGCAGAGCCAGCTGCGGCGGAAGGCTTAGTTGCTGTTGTGCCAGCAAACTTCGGTTGGCATGACGTTGGTGACTTTGCTGCAATCTCAGAACTGCAATCTGGTGGTAAAAGAAACCACCTTGCTGTTCTTGGCGAAGCTAAGGTCCTTTCCGAGAAATCTAATGGCATCTTGATCAGTGAAACTGGTCGCCTCGTAGCCCTAATTGGTCTAGAGGATGTCATCGTTGTTGATACTCCAGATGCTCTGCTGATTACGACTAAAGAGCATGCCCAAAGAGTGAAGAACCTTGTGGACTCACTCAAGAACACCGGCCACAGCGACGTTCTCTAGGTCTAGGTAATGAAGTTAATAAAAGTAGCTTTAAGCACAATTCTCATCCTGAGTTCTTTGACAGCTTGTACCGCAACTAAGCCTGAAGGCCCTACCCACAAAGCAAGAGCTAGTGCATGCCTGATTGCTCCTGAAGCTTCAGTGGCTGGGTCTGCGCAACAAGAACTTGCTTATGACCTAGTCCAAGCCAAAGTTATCTATGGACTAAATGCAAAAGAAGTAAAAGTGTCAAGTGCTTCCACTGACACTTCAATTGACAACTTACTCTTCAATAGCCTCAAGGCAGGTTGTGTTTACTTCATAGCGGCGGATAGCCAAATAAATAATCGGGTAGTGAAGTTTGCAGGCAACCACAAATACGTAGTTGCATTAATTGTTGGTGGAACCGTTCCGCTAAATCAACCAGCAAACGTGCGTTGGGTTGCCGACGATCTGGCGAGCGGTGCAGCATTGGCAGGCTTTGCCGCGGCAGCAAAATCGACAACTGAGAATGTCGAACTATTGATTCAGAATGGCTACTTTCAGGAAACCAAAGTCATCAACTCTTTTAGTGCTGGCGTAAAAGCTTTCAATAAAGCAGCTAGCAAAAATGTTGACTTGACTGTTTCCAAAGTTTCAACGAGCGCACAGGCAAAGGCAGCGCTGGATGCGCACAATGAACAGGTAGTGGTGGCAGTGTTTGCAGGTAAAGCAATTTGGAAGGTAGTCAAGCAGAGCCAGGCTCAACTTCTAATTGGCTCAAACTTACAGTTGGGAAACAACACAGAAGTTGATCCGCGCGTGTTTGCATCAGTGGAGAGAAATCTCAGTTCGGTCGTGCTCAATGCTGCCAGTGACTTACTCGATAGGAAATTCAATTTAGATCCAGTTCTTGCCGAATCTGATGTCCTGGCAAATGGCTTTATTGAGCTAAGACCAGGTAGCGATACAGCCTTTGATGGGGCAACCCTTGACCTGCTAAACGCCTATAAAAACCAGTTATTAGCCCCCAAAACCATTTGATTTGTAACGCATAGGTAAAAATACTAGGTTGATTGGCGTTTCTGTCTGTGGGCAGGAGTATCCTTGCCCTGTGTGTGGCTGGTGATTGGCATCAGCCGAAACTAATCAGGAGGAACAAGTGAACAATGTTTCACGTAAGGCCCTAGCATCAGTAGCAATGGCAGCAGCCAGCTTGCTCGTGCTCTCGGGTTGTGCATCACCAAAGGCCGGCGCTGGATTCACCGAATGTGGTGTTTCTGACGAAGGTTCATGGACAGACAAGTCATTCAACGAATCTGTAATGGATGGTTTGATGAAGGCAAAGGATGAGTTCGGTGTCGACCTCAAGTCTGCTGAATCAAACTCTTCAGAAGATTTCGCTCCAAACCTAGACTCAATGATCGCCGCCAAGTGTGACGTTATCTTTGCAGTTGGATTCAACCTAGTAGACGCTGTAAACGCAGCTGCTGAGGCGAACCCGGACAACCACTTCGTAACTATCGATGGTTGGTCAAACGGAGCAACAAACCTAAAGCCAGTCGGTTACAACATGGCTGAGTCTTCATACCTAGCTGGTTATGCAGCTGCCTCATACTCAACAACCAAGGTTGTTGGTGTTTACGGTGGTCTACAGATCGGTGCAGTTACTGCGTTCATGGATGGCTTCTACTACGGTGCTAAGGCATACGAAGCTGAGACCGGAACTCCTGTGACCGTTCTTGGTTGGGATGCAACTACTCAGCAGGGTGACTTCGTTGGTGGATTTGCTCCTAACGACCCAGCTGGTAAGACAATTGCAGCTGGTCAAATTGCAGCCGGTGCTGACGTTCTTCTACCTGTAGGTGGAGACCAGTTCGGTGCTCTTTCAGAGGCAATCAGCGAAGCTGGTGTCGATGCAAAGATGATCGGTGTTGACAAGAACTGGAGTCTTCTAGACGAGTACAAGGGCAAGATGCTTACCTCAATTGAGAAGCGTATGACCCAGGCTGTTTACGACATCGTGAAGGCTGCTGCTGTTGACAAGACTGAGTTCTCAGGCGACGCATACACAGGTACATTGGCTAACGACGGTACTGCACTGTCAGAAACCGAATTCATCACTGGTGATCTAAAGACCAAACTTGACGAGCTCAAGGCTGGCATCATTGATGGAACAATCAACCCTCTTAGCTAATTAGTTAAGTAGTTGGAACTGCCGGGGTGCAAACCCCGGCAGTTCTGCTTTAAATAGTTCGCCCTCTGGTGAGATAGATTAGAGCCAAGGATGCGCAAAGGAGCCAGCAGTCTGCCATGAAACTAGAACTGCGTAACATCACGAAGAGATTCGGTACTCTTACCGCTAATGACAACATCAGCCTGACACTAGAGCCAGGCGAGATTCACAGCCTGCTTGGTGAGAACGGTGCTGGTAAGTCAACTTTGATGAACGTGCTTTATGGGCTATTGCAGCCAGACGAAGGTGAAATCCTGATCGACGATAAGCCGGTCAAGTTCAACGGTCCTGGCGATGCGATGGCAGCCGGCATTGGTATGGTTCACCAACACTTTATGTTAATTCCGGTCTTCACCGTTGCAGAGAATGTGGTTCTGGGAAATGAACCAACTTCAAAACTCGGTGGTCTCGATTTAGAAAAAGCACGAGCACTGGTGAAAGAAATCTCAGACCGATTCGGATTTGAAATTGACCCTGACGCCAAGATTCAAGATCTGCCAGTTGGAGCACAACAACGAGTTGAAATTATCAAGTCCTTAGCTAGAAACGCAAAGACACTTGTACTTGATGAGCCAACTGCTGTTCTAACTCCACAGGAGACTGACGAGCTTATGGAGATTATGCGGGGCTTGGCTAAGTCAGGAACCTCAATCATCTTTATCACTCACAAACTTCGTGAAGTTCAGCAGGTCTCTAACCGAATCACAGTGATTAGACAGGGCAAGGTTGTTGCCTCGCCTTCGCCAAAAGCGACAGCGAGCGAGCTGGCTTCGCTAATGGTTGGCAGAGAAGTCGATCTCAACGTAACTAGAAAGCCAGCCAAGGTAGGGGCAGAGACGCTTGTCATTAAAGATTTGACTGTCCTAGACGATCGCCAACACCAGATGGTAGACGGCGTTAGCTTTACAGTTCGCGATGGTGAGGTGTTAGCTATTGCTGGAGTGCAGGGTAATGGTCAAACAGAATTGGCTGAGGCAATTCTTGGGTTGAGAAAAATCCATAGCGGAAGCATTAAGGTTGCCGGCCGTGACTTAACCAAGAGCACAGTTAGAGAAGTTTTAGAAGCTGGGCTCGGCTACATTCCTGAAGATCGCAAGAAGGATGGTCTCGTCGGAGACTTTACTATTGCAGAAAACCTGATGCTTGATGGTTCATTTGGTCCTCCTTTTGCCAAAGGCCTTGAGATTGATTTCGCAAATCGTGACCGTATTGCAGATGACTTGATTGCAGAATTCGACATTAGAACTCCATCAGCGACGACCTTGGTAAAACAGCTATCTGGTGGAAACCAACAGAAAGTAGTTGTGGCCCGCGAACTAGGCAGAGAACTAAAGGTTCTAGTTGCTTCCCAACCAACCCGCGGTGTCGATGTTGGTTCAATCGAATTCATTCATGAGCAAATCATCGCTGCTCGAGACTCCGGTAAATCCGTAATTATTATTTCTACCGAACTAGATGAAGTCCTAGCCTTAGCTGATCGAATTGCAGTTATGTATCGAGGCAAGATCGTTGGCATCGTCGATGCAAAGACAACCCGTGAGAAGCTCGGCAAGATGATGGCAGGAATAACAGCATGAGTGCGAAGAAAGTAACGAAAGTAGTTCCTGTCGAAGAGGACAAGGCAAGCAAGGTTCTTCGAGAAATTATGGCTGGTGACCCAGTTCGAATTGCTCTTTCAGTTTTGCTTGGTTTCATCATCGGCGCTATTTTCATGGTTGTCTTCAATGCCGATGTTGTTTCATCTTGGTCTCAATTCGGCTCAGATCCTAACTATGCACTCTCTACTGTTTGGTGGACAATTCAAGACGGTTATGGAGCATTGTTTACTGGATCCGTTTACAACATTGACTCGGCAAGTTTCCTTGAGGGTATTCGCCCGCTAACCGAAACACTTAGATTTGCAGCGCCGTTGATTATGGCTGGATTAGGTGTTGCACTGACTTTCCGTGTTGGACTCTTCAACATTGGTGCCACCGGTCAGATCATGATGGGGCTAGCTGGAGCAACATTTGTCTCAACTAGATTGCACATGCCAATACTTATTCACATGTTGGTAGCAGTTTTAGCAGCAGTAATTTGTGCGATGATCTGGGGTGTTGTAGTCGGAATACTTAAGGCTCGCACCGGTGCCCACGAAGTTATCGTCACAATCATGTTGAACTACGTTGCAACTTCATTCTTTACTTATCTACTTCGTGAACCAAATCTTTTACTCGAGTTCAACGGTGGAGGAACACCAAAGTCGGATAACCCAGATGACTCCGCCAAACTCGGGGCGTTATTGGGTCCAGATTTCAATCTTCACTATGGACTTATCTTCGCCGTGTTGGCAGTCTTTGCTTACTGGTGGTTGATGGAGAGATCCACTTTTGGTTTTAGATTCAAGATGGTTGGTCACAACGCCTCAGCTGCTAGAGCAGCCGGCATCAAAGTGGAAAACACTTTCATCTGGGCACTGGCAATTTCGGCAGCATTTGCTGGCTTAGCTGCCGCAAACCAGGGGCTAAGCGTTGATGGTGGCTTGACTGCCAGCATCGAAGCTGGAATTGGTTTTGATGCGATTACCGTTGCTCTGCTTGGAGGTTCTCGAGCTGGTGGTGTGGTGATGGCCGGATTACTCTTCGGCGCATTCAAGGCAGGATCTTCGACCATGCAGGTTGCTGGAGTTTCTCCAGAAGTATTGGGAGTTGTGAAAGCCCTTATTGTGCTGTTTATTGCTGCGCCTCCGATCATCAGGGCTTTTTATCGACTACCAAATCCATCTATCAAAATTGTTGAGTCTGCACAGAAGGCAAAAGCTGCAAAGGTGGTCAAATAATCATGAGCAAAATTGAAGTGACACCCGGAATGTTTTCGAAAATTGAGTCGAAGCCTAGCCTGAAGACTCCAATTACTCTCTTGCTTTCATCGCTTGTGGTTGTTATTTTCTTTGGCTTACTAGGTAAATCGGGAGATGTGAGTTTCGTCTGGAGCGATAAGCGCGAAGCCATCCAACTCCCGGCCTTTACAGTGAACTCCATGTTGTTCTGCACGATGGTCGGTGTGATCCTAATTTTGATTGCCGTCTACTCCATTCTCCTTACCTTGAAATCGAAGCGAACACCTGTTTGGCTGATCGCAATCTTTGGCCTTGGCGCAATGATGGCTCTGTTGGGCTGGTTGGCCACTGAAGCCATCCAAGGTGTCCAGATGATTTTCATACTTGGTAACACATTGGTCTTGGCTATCCCACTGATTCTTGGTGGTATGGCTGGAGTTATGTCTGAACGTGTCGGTGTCGTGAACATCGCGATTGAAGGACAGCTGCTAACTGGAGCATTTGTTTCAGCAGTTGTTGGCACTATGACTAAGAACCTGTATTTAGGAATGTTTGCTGCAATGGTTGCAGCAGGAGTTTTATCCATGGTTTTGGCATCTCTTGCCATCAAGTATTTGGTTGAACAAATTATCATCGGTGTGCTACTAAACGTGCTCGTAATCGGTATCACAAACTTCTTGCACTCTGCATGGTTGGATAACGACAGTTCACATCTGAACTACCCTGGAACTTTCGACAAGATTTCCATTCCGCTTCTTTCACAAATTCCAGTTCTTGGTCAGGTACTCTTCAACAACCGGATCACGGTGTATTTGATGTTCGTCATTGTTCCGGTGCTTTGGTACGTCTTGTTCAAAACCAAGCTAGGTCTTAGAGCGAGAGCGGTAGGTGAACACCCACTCGCTGCCGACACTGTTGGTATTAACGTGGCGAGAACCAGATTCTGGTGGGTAACTCTAGGTGGAATGGTGGCCGGCCTTGGTGGAGCAGCTCTAACCATCGGTAACGTTGGATCTTTCGGTCGTGAGATGTCTGCAGGCCAAGGCTTTATCGCCCTTGCCGTTGTCATCCTCGGTCGTTGGCAACCTATCTATGTGACGCTGTCGGCTTTGCTATTTGGCTTCACAATCATTCTTCGAGTCTGGGCTAACCAAGTGTCGCCTGGTATTCCAGTTGATTTCATCACCATGGTTCCATACTTGGTCACTTTGGTAGCTGTTGCAGGTTTTGCTGGAAAAGTTAGACCGCCGGCAGCATCCGGTCAACCATATATCAAGGGATAACTATGTCTGAAATTAACTGGGATGATCTAAAGAAAGCTGCCATTGCAGCGATGAAGAACGCCTATGCCCCATACAGTCATTTTCCGGTTGGTGCAGCAGCGCTAGTGAAGGATGGCCGTATTGTTTCTGGTTGCAACGTTGAGAACGCAAGCTACGGAATTGGTTTATGTGCTGAGTGTGGTCTGGTCAGTAATTTGAGCATGACCGGTGGTGGCAAGCTAGTTGCCTTCTATTGTGTTGATGGCGCAGAGAATATCTTGATGCCATGTGGTCGTTGCAGGCAGTTATTGTTTGAGCACTCAGCTCCTGGTATGCAACTGCAAACTGTCAGCGGCCTAAAGACTATTGAAGAAGTTCTACCTGATGCCTTTGGACCTACAGATCTACTTGAAGGTTTTGGCAACGCGCAACGCAATTAGAGGAAATCATGGCTAAAGAATATTCAGCAGTGGAACTCATCGTTGCTAAGCGAGAGAACCAAGAACTTTCAACTGATCAAATCAACTGGTTAGTCACCAACTACACAGCAGGCGTAGTTGCCGACGAGCAAATGTCAGCGATGGCGATGGCAATTCTTCTAAATGGTATGAATCGTAGAGAAATCAAAGACCTCACCCTTGCGATGATTGCAACCGGTGAGCGACTGGACTTCAGTGACATCACAATGCCGACAGCAGATAAGCATTCAACTGGTGGAGTCGGTGACAAGATCACCCTGATGCTTGCACCTTTGGTTGCAGTGTTTGGAGTTGCTGTTCCTCAGCTGTCTGGCCGTGGCTTAGGTCACACCGGAGGAACATTGGACAAGCTCGAAGCTATTCCTGGTTGGCAAGCATCATTGACTAACCAGCAGATGCACAGTCAGCTTGGCAAGGTTGGCGCAGTTATCTGTGCTGCTGGTGCAGGGCTAGCACCAGCAGATAAGAAACTATACGCACTTAGAGATGTAACAGGAACCGTTGAAGCCATTCCGCTTATAGCAAGTTCGATAATGAGCAAGAAGATTGCTGAAGGAACATCAGCATTAGTTCTTGACGTGAAAGTCGGTTCAGGCGCATTCATGAAGAACCTTGATAGAGCTAGAGAACTAGCTCAGGTTCTGACTCAATTAGGTGCTGACGCCGGAGTAAAGACCAGCGCACTGCTAACTGATATGTCAACGCCACTGGGCATGAAGATCGGTAACGCTCTAGAAGTTGAAGAGGCTGTTGAAGTGCTCTCAGGTGGTGGCTCGCAGGATTTAATCGATATCACAGTTGCTCTGGCGACCGAAATGCTCCGTCTAGTTGGTAAAACTGACATTGATGTCGCTGCAGCACTGAATGATGGTAGAGCTATGGATAAGTGGAATGAGATGATCTCGGCTCAACACGGTGACCCTAAGGCTCTGCCGACTGCTAAGCATGAGCACATCATTACAGCTTCTGAAACCGGCTATCTCAATGAACTTGATGCATTAGCTGTTGGAACTGCCTCTTGGCGATTGGGTGCAGGTCGTGCCCGTAAGGAAGATCCAGTGCAGTTTGGTGCCGGTATTGTTCTTCATGCAAAACGAGGGGATCAGGTAACCAAGGGTGCACCACTGATGACTCTTTATACCGATACCCCTGAGCGCTTCGAACGAGCTCTAGATGCTTTGAGCACCGGCATTAAGATTGAAGAAGCTAAGAGCGAGAAACTAACACCGCTAATTCTTGATCGCATCAACGCCTAACAGAAAAGAATCAATGTCAAAGCTAAATATCAGAGCCCTACCTAAGGTTTCTTTGCACGATCACCTTGACGGTGGACTTAGACCAGAGACCATCATTGATCTTGCTAATCAAATTGGCCACAAGCTACCTGCTGACAATGCTAAAGACTTACGCAACTGGTTCCTGGACTCCTGTGACTCGGGTTCCCTAGTTCAGTACCTAGAAACTTTCGTGCACACCACAGCCGTGATGCAGACCAAAGAGGGACTGATCAGAGTCGCCAAAGAATTTGCACTTGATCTAGCTGCTGATGGAGTTATCTACGGTGAAATCCGTTGGGCTCCAGAGCAACACCTAGAACGAGGTCTAACTCTTGAGCAGGTTGTTGAATACGTTGAAGAAGGTCTTACCCAAGCAAGACATGAAGTTTCAGTTAAGGGCGGGTTCCTAAGAACTGGTCAGTTGATTACCGCAATGCGTCAGAACGATAGAGCACAGGAGATTGCAGAGCTAGCAGTTAAGTACCGCGACAGGGGAGTAGTTGGTTTTGACTATGCGGGACCTGAAGCAGGATTTAGCCCCACCAGAGATGCAGAAACCTTTGCTTGGCTGAATGAACAATTGATGCCGGTAACGCTTCACGCTGGTGAAGCTGATGGCAAAGAATCAATTCGTGATGCCATCATCGATGGTAGAACTCTGAGACTTGGCCACGGTGTTCGCATCATTGAGGATGTCTTCGTAGATGCCAATGACGACAGCAAATATGCTTTCGGCGATGTTGCCACTTGGGTGCTCGAGCGAGGCATTCCACTAGAACTATCTCCTTCATCTAATTTACAAACAGGAGCTATTCCTGGAGTTGAAAACCCAAAGATGTCAGATCATCCTTTCGATGACCTATACCGTCTTGGTTTCAATGTCACAGTAAACACCGATAACAGGCTGATGAGCGGAACGTCACTTACCCGTGAACTAGAACTGCTAACCGAAACCTTCGGCTATGACCTAGATGACATCGAGCTGTTCCAGCTAAATGCCGCTAACGCTGCCTTTATAGACATGGATGTCAGAACAGAAATCATTGAGCGCATCACCGATGCGTTTGCCCTAGCTGCGCAGTAATAATGGCAGACCTTCTAAACCAAGCACTTGCCGAAGGCTCGATTCTTGTTCGCGCTCAGGCCGGTAATTGGAAGCAAGCTCTGGAATTAGCTGGTGCTGCTCTAGAACAAAGCCACAGAACAACTAATGAATACACCAAAGCAATGGTGGCCGCCTTTGAAGAACTAGGCCCATACATGGTTATCGCTCCTGGTATTGCCTTGGCTCATGCCAGACCGTCAGATGCTGTTCTTTCAACTGGTCTATCTCTTGTGACACTTAGCGAACCAGTTCCATTTGGCAACAGTGCTAATGACCCGGTGTCACTGGTAATTGGTCTATGCGCTGTTGATCATGATAGTCACATCGAATTAATGTCTGCATTGAGTGAGCTGTTGATGGACGTCATGAAAGTAAACATATTGTTACAAGCAGAGGATATTGAGCAAGTTCGAACTCTGCTTCGTTAGGCTTAACAAGTGAAGATAATTGCTGTTTGTGGGATGGGAATCGGGACCTCAGTCTTACTCAAAATGAATGCTGAGAAGGTGCTTGGCATGCTTGGCATTCAAGCAACCGTGCAAGCGGCAGACATTGCAAAGGCCAAGGTAGAAGGCCCAACCGCTGACATCATCCTCACCACCCCAGAATTGGTTTATCAGCTAGAAAAGATGCCAGGCAAGATAATTGCCATCGACCACGTTTTTGATTTAGTTGAAATCCGCGAGAAGCTCACGGCAGCTCTCAGTTAGTTCAGCCAACAGGGCATCAGCTTCTGAAGAGGTTTTACCAACGGCTTGAAGGTAGCACTTCAACTTAGGCTCAGTTCCGCTTGGTCTAATAATTACTCTGCGGTCATCTATTAGCTCAAACATCAAGCCATCTGTTGCCGGCAGCAATTCGCTAGTGATAGCCATGTCAGTAAAGAGCAATTTGGTATTCGCTATTTCAGTAGGTGGGTTCATTCGAAGAGTCTTCATCGCTTTTGAGATAACTGAGAGATCTGTTACTCGAATAGATATCTGCCCGGTTGCGTAGTATCCGTAGCGTTCGCCTAAATCAGCAAGTAGATCCCAAAGTGTTCTGCCAGCCATAGCTTCACGCCTGGCGATGTTGGAAATCAATAAGGCAGCACTGATGCCATCCTTATCGGAGACCTGATTTGGGTCAATGCAGTAACCGAGGGCTTCTTCATAGCCGAAAACTAGATTAGGTAACTTGCTAATCCACTTGAAGCCAGTCAGTGTCTGTCTGAAATCCAAACCATAGTGTTTAGCAACGGCAGAAAGGGCAGAGCTGGAAACAATGCTGCAAGCAAGTGTGCCAGAAGAAGCTTTACTAGCCAACTCGTCAGCGAGGATTAGCCCGACCTGATCGCCGGTTAGTCGTTGCCAACCATTTGCTGTTGGTAGCGCAACTGCGAGCCTGTCGGCATCGGGGTCATTAGCAATGATGATGTCAGCCTTGTAATCGGACGCCAAAGCAAAGGCTAAATCAAGCGCACCTGGCTCTTCAGGATTAGGGAATGCAACTGTTGGAAAGGCACCGTCTGGCTGGAGTTGTTGATCAACAGTAATTAGAGCTTCAGAACCAGCTCTAGCAAACAGTGGTTCAATACTTGCCCAACCAACACCGTGCATTGGTGTGTATACGATCTTGAGTGACTTCTTGACTACTTTGCCAGCTGCTTTTAGAGCACTCTGCAAATACTGTTCTCTAATCTCTTTTCCAATGACTTCATACTCTGAAGACTTGGTTAGTGAGTCGAAAGTTTCAGAATTTGCAACTAGATCTATAGCACCAGCTATTTCTGCATCTACCGGAGCGATGATTTGTGAACCATGACACTCGCCACCTAGGTAAACCTTGTATCCGTTGTCCCTTGGGGGGTTATGCGATGCAGTAACCATTACTCCTGCACTCAGATTCAATTCACGAGTTGCAAAAGCAACCAACGGTGTTGGCCCCATCTGATCCAAAAGTAAAACTCTTATTCCCATACCGGCTAGAACTTCAGCAGAGTCTCTAGCAAACACATCGCTGTTTACCCTGCCGTCGTAGCCGATAACAACACTTGGCTTTGCTTCTTTTGCAAGTAAATACTTACCTAGTCCAGCGGCAGTCTGTGCTACCAAGACTCTGTTCATCCGGTTCGGTCCAGCACCTAACTCACCTCTAAGACCAGCAGTTCCAAAGGCTAAACGAGAACCGAAACGAGAGAGCAACTCCGCTTCGTCTTTGAGTTCTATGAGGGTTGCAAGCTCTGCTCTAGTGACAAGATCAGGATCTTGGTTAAGCCAAGCCTGCGCTTGAGTGAGAAGAGTTGCTAAATCCGACATGACTAAAGTTTGGCGATGATTTCTGCAAGGAGTGCACTGATTCGAGGCTCAGCTTCTTTACCTGCTTCGAGAACTTCCTTGTGCGAAAGCGGAGTACTACTAATTCCAGCAGCCAAGTTGGTTGAAAGGGAAAGCCCTAAAACTTCTAAACCTGATTGTCTAGCAGCGATAGCCTCAAGAGCAGTGCTCATACCAACAATGTGTGCTCCAACAGCTTTAGCCATCTGCACTTCAGCAGGCGTCTCGTAGTGAGGTCCTCGAAACTGCATATAGACACCTTCATCTAACGATGAGTCAACAGTTCTAGCTAAGTCTCTAAGTCGAAGTGAATACAAATCAGTAAGGTCAACAAAGTTAGCTCCTTCAATAGGGCTTGCTGAGGTGAAATTGATGTGATCACTAATTAGCACAGGAGTTCCAGGTGCCCAAGAAGTCTTGATACCACCGGCACCATTAGTCAAAATCATAATCTTGCAACCAGCTGCTGCAGCAGTTCTAACACCGTGCACTACACGTCTAACTCCGTGACCTTCGTAGAAGTGAGTTCTAGCACCAAGAACTAGAGCATGCTTACCTGTTGGCAACAAAATGGATCGAATGGTTGAAACATGTCCAACTACTTCACTGCGATTAAAACCAGGAAGATCAGCGGCATCGATAGTTGCAATAGTTTCACCGATTAGGTCTGCAGACTTAGCCCAACCAGAGCCAAGAGTCATAGCTATATCGTGAGTCTTTACTCCAGAGCGCTCGGCAATTACTGCTGCGGCTAGAGAGGCTATTTCGAAAGGATCCGCCTTTGGATCGTCCAATGGATTGCTCATAAAGTGAGTCTAACTTGCCAGCCAAGAAGCCGACTTAGGTAAAGGGACTCCTTCAATAAATCAATCGTTTATTAGTCTTCAAACTCAATCAGCAGTGTTCCTGCAGGAACTGTTGAACCTACTGAGACGTGGATCTTCTTTATGACAGAGTCTCTTAGAGCGTTTTGCGGAGATTCCATCTTCATGGCCTCTAGCACGAGTAGTTGTTGACCAGCTTTGACTTCTTCGCCTTCGGCAACAGCAATCTTGACAACTGTTGCCTGCATCTGAGAGGTCAGTGCTTTACCTGAATCAATCTGCACATTGGTGTGAGCTTTACGCTTAGGGGTTGAGTGCGCAGGTCTAGTGCCACCAGTTGCAAACAGTTGCTTAGGCAGGGTGACTTCAATTCTCTTGCCGTCAACTTCAACTACTATGCTGTTGCGCTCAAGTGAAGGCGATGAATCTGTTGCACTACCAGACCAAGGTTCGATGTCGTTGTCCCACTCGGTTTCAATCCAGCGGGTATAGATGCCGAATTTTCCTTTTGTGCCAATGAAGGCAGGGTCATTGACAATCTTGCGGTGGAAAGGAAGAACGGTTGGCATGCCTTCAATCTGAAGTTCAGCGAGAGCTCTTCTTGAACGCTCTAGAGCTTCAGTTCTGGTTGCACCAGTAACAATCAGTTTTGCAATCATCGAGTCGAATGAACCAGAGATCTCTGAGCCAGCCTCAACACCGGTATCGATACGAACACCAGGTCCACCAGGAACTTTGAATACTGTTACCGAGCCTGGTGCTGGCATAAAGTTTCTTCCAGCGTCTTCACCGTTGATGCGGAATTCAAAGGAGTGACCTTTGATAACTGGGTCTGCGTAATCTAACTTGCCACCTTCAGCAATTCTGAATTGTTCACGAACTAGATCAAGCCCTGTAACTTCTTCAGATACCGGGTGCTCTACTTGCAATCTGGTGTTTACTTCCAAGAATGAGATAGTCCCATCTTGAGCGACTAGATACTCACAGGTTCCAGCACCTTGATAACCAACTTCTTTCAAGATTGCTTTAGAAGATTCGTATAGACGCTTAACTTGATCTTCAGTAAGGAAAGGTGCAGGAGCTTCTTCTACTAGTTTCTGGTGTCTGCGCTGCAGTGAACAGTCTCTGGTTGAAACGACAACTACATTTCCGAAAGCATCGGCTAAACACTGAGTCTCAACGTGACGAGGCTTTTCCAAATACTTCTCAACGAAACATTCGCCTCTGCCGAAAGCTGCAACTGCTTCACGGGTAGCTGATTCAAAAGCTTCAGTGATTTCGTTTTGGTCATAAACAACTTTGATTCCTCGACCGCCGCCGCCGTAGGCAGCTTTGATGGCAATCGGCAAGCCATGAATGGCTACAAACTCTAGAACTTCAGCGGCACCAGAGACAGGGTTTAGAGTTCCAGGAGCAAGCGGTGCCCCAACTTTTTCAGCGACGTGACGTGCAGAGACTTTGTCACCTAGTTGGTCAATAGCTTTAGGGGAAGGGCCGATCCAGATGATGCCGGCATCTATAACAGCCTGAGCAAAGGAAGCATTTTCAGCTAGGAAACCGTAGCCGGGGTGAATGGCGTTAGCACCTGAGCGTTTAGCAATATCAATAATCTTTTCGATGACCAAATAGGTGTCTGCGCTGGTGGTGCCATTAAGGGCATATGCCTCATCGGCCATCCTGGAGTGCATCGCATCGCGGTCTTGATCGGCATAGATGGCAACTGAAGAGATGCCAGCATCTTTTGCAGCCCGAATGATGCGGACAGCAATCTCACCGCGGTTAGCGATCAGAACTTTAGTTATCTTGGCTGTGTTTGAGGCAGTCATAGGTATTAAGCCTACCTATTTACCTGCGCCAAAGGCTTGGATAGTCGACATCTAGCTTCAGGCAAAGGTCTCTAAGGGTAGTAAGGCTAAGACCGACTACAGTGTGGGCATCGCCTTCAATAGCCTTGATAAAGGCTCCACCTAGGCCATCTATGGTGAAAGCTCCAGCTACCTGCAAAGGTTCACCTGTTCCCACATAAGCCAGAATCTCACCATCTGTGAGGTCAGCAAAGTGCACGGTGGTGTTGCTGGCATGGCCTGTGGCAGGGGGCATTGGGGTTGAAATACGGTTATCAATAAGCCAATGACCGGTGTAAAGGCGTCCTGAGCGACCCCTCATGCTCTTCCAACGCTCAATTGCGACCTCGGGTTCATATGGTTTACCAAGAGCCTCACCGTCTAGGTCTAGAGCGCTATCGCAACCAATAATCAGCGCTCCTTGAGCATCTGGATGGCTCAACACAGCTTCAGCTTTAGCTCTAGCTAGCAATAGAACTAGATCTGCGGTGTTAGCAATAAGTCCTGCCTGTAAAGCCACATCGGCAACATGTTCCTCATCAACGCCAGGGGCTAAAACGATGGGGTCAATGCCAGCATCCTTGAGCAAGCGAAGTCTTGCTGGGGAAGTGGAAGCTAAAACGATTTTGGTCACGGGTAAAGACTACCCAACGCACTGTGAAACACTTATTTAGTGAATAAAACAACTAACTGGTTAGACCAAGTCATCCAAGTGCAAATCGAGAAGGTTGCGCACGGTGGAATCTTCGTGGCTCGCCACGAGGGGAGAGTTGTTTTTGTGTCCCACGTCCTCCCTGGCGAAATTGCCAAGGTAAGAGTCTTTGAAGATAAGGGTGGATCATTCTGTCGAGCAGAGCCAGTTGAAATTATTCAGGCTTCGCCTGATCGCGTTCCACACATTTGGAAGAATGCCGAATTAGCCGGTGGTGCTGAATTTGGCCACATCAAGTTATCTCGTCAGCGTGAACTAAAAGCAGATGTCTTGCAGGAAGGTCTTGCCCGTTTTGCAGGAATCGATCTTCGAGTTGAAGTTCAATCAGCTCCAGGGGATGATGAAGCTAATGGCTTGGGCTATCGCACACGTGTTCAACTGCATGTTGATGAGAATGGTGATGCTGGTCCTTATAAGGAACGCAGCCATGACGTTGTTCGTGTGAAGAAACTTCCGCTAGCAGTTGCAGATATTGAGGAGCTTGGACTCCATACTAAGAATTGGCAAGATGTCAAAAAGATTGAAATCGCATATTCAAGTACTGGTCAGTTGCAGTGGACTATCGACAAGAAACTCAAAGGTGAAGAAAAATTCATCGAGCGCGCCGGCGGTCGAACATTCAGATTGTCGGCCGGAGCATTTTGGCAAGTTCACAAAGAAGCTGCAAACCTCTTGGCAGCTGAAGTTGTTGCAATGGCCAAGGCGCAGAACTTTGATTCACAGGCGCAAAACTATGACCTATATGGTGGCGTTGGTCTATTCAGTGGCGCATTAGCAAGTGCTTTTGGTTTGGATCTAAAGATCACAACGGTTGAAGCAGCTAAGAATGCAGCCGAGGATGCTAGACGGAATCTAGTCGACATTAAAGGCGCTAAATCTATAGCTCTGCCAACTGAGCGCTTTCTGGATGAACTTGCTTCCCATGGAAAACTAAAAGCTAAGAGCACTGTAATCATTGACCCACCTAGAGCAGGTGCTGGTAAGCACGTTATTGAAAGACTCTTGGAGCTATCTCCATCTCACTTGATTTATGTTGCCTGCGACCCAATTGCACTGAGCAGAGACCTGAAACCTCTAACGGAAGCTGGATACAAAATCGCCAAGATTGCTTCCTATGACTTATTCCCACACACTCATCACTTCGAGACAATAGTTAGTCTGGTGAAATGAGCATTGCCGTTGCCATAGTTGATGACCACGAGGCCATACGTCTTGGTTTTGCTGGTGCTTGTGCACAACGAGGGTTGCATCTAGTAGCAAGCGCTGCCAGTGTTGATGAGCTCATTCCACAGTTAGAAACTAAACCTCAGGTAATTGTTTTAGATCTTTCTCTAGCTGATGGCAGTGAGCCAGCGGCAAATGTGAAAGCACTTATTGAGCACGGTAGCGAAGTTGTCATATTCTCAATCGCAGATAGAAAATCTCAGGTGCGTGCGGCGCTGAGTGCAGGGGCAGCAACTCTGATTACCAAGAGTCAGCAGATGGATGAGCTGTTTGCCGCAATTAGCTTGGTTGCTGATGGCACCATTGTGAACACCACTGAAACTATCGCTGCTATCGATTCTGATCAAGATTTCAAAGTAAAGCTCACTGAGCGAGAACTAGAAGTGGTTCGTCTCTATGCCTCTGGGATGTCATTGAAGCAGGTCGCATTTGAACTAAAGGTTTCCAACAGCACCGCTAAGGAGCACATCGATCGAGTCAGACATAAATACTCGGATGTTGGTAGACCTGTCCGAGGTAAGTCTGAATTACTTATTCGTCTGATTGAAGACGATCAGTATCCAGGGGAGCTGCTCTAATGAAAGAGAAGCTAAAACCTACTTCAACTTTTGCAAGTGCAACCGTAGATAGGTTGATTGGTAGAGCACTTGCGGCTGGTTCGGTTCTGTTTGCACTTGAAGGCTTTGCAAACTTCTACGCTCAGTTGCCGTTACTGAATCAACCGCTGGCGTGGAGCATCATGGGATTACTCTGGGCGACAACTCTGGCTTATGTGGTGACTTTTTGGCTTGGATCTGCAAACTATCTATACTTGCGGATTCACGCCTGCTACGCAGCGCTCCTTCCACTACTTTGGCCTTTCATGGTTTCAACTAACCCTGGAGTTGATGGACACTTCTACCCTTTTGTTTGGTGGGCAATGTCAACTGGTTGGTTGGCCGCAGCCTTGAGCTTTAAACTTCGTTGGGTTATCACTTACTACATAGTCGTGAATGTCATAACCCAATACATTTTCTCCACGCCAATTGGTGGTTCACACGAACTAGTCACTTTGATTCTTGATGGTGAATACACAATTCTAACCAATGGTTCCGTTTCCGTCATTGCTTTGATGCTCAGGCACGCGGCTAAACAAAGCGACATAGCAAACAGTCTCAGAATTGAAGCTGCAATCCTTGAAGCTCAAGTAGAAGCGCAATCTAAAGAGCGATCTAGGTTGGATGCACTAGTCCACGACAGTGTGCTAACTGCTCTTATCAGCGCAGATAGCGCTAATTCAGAAGAAGAAACAAGAGCATCTGCTGAGCTAGCCACTTTGGCTATCCACCGTCTAGAAAACGCAGATGCCAGTTATGAAGAAACGGCAAGCGTCTTTTGCTCTTCACTTTTTGACTCAGTAATCGCTGCAGTGCAAAGACTGGACCCAGCTATCGAATACAAGAAGACCTGTCTTAGTTCTATCGAAGTTAGCGGGGAAGTAGCGTCGGCACTTACTGAAGCAACCATTCAAGCGGCCCAGAACTCTGTTGTTCATGCTGGAGCTAAAGCAAAGCGTGAGGTGCACCTCAAGTCATCTCAGGGAAATCTAAAGATTGTTATCAAGGATGATGGCGTTGGCTTTAGACCAAACCGGTTGCCTCGCGGTCGCTTGGGTATCAGGCTATCAATTCACGGACGTATGGAAGGTGTTGCTGGCAAAGCACACATTGTTTCAGCTCCAAGAAAAGGAACTACTGTGATTCTGGAATGGAGTAAAGCATGATCTCTATTCGCAGATGGGTAGCGTCCATCATTCCTTTCATCTACGCAATTTATTTGCCAATCCAATCGATGTTGCTTCCGAATCCACTTGAGCGGAACTTAGAGCTCTTTGCTCTTGTTATTTATCTGATTGCGGCATCATCGTCTTTCTTGTTATACAGAGGACTAAAACTTCCTTTAGCACAAGGTCTATACAACCTCTTCGCAGCCATCATCATGCCAGCTCTTGTAATTTCTCAAAGAGACGCTATCAACAATCAAAGTGTTGGTGGCTGGGTTGTCATGGGCACAGCAGTTATTCTGACCGTCACTGCAGTTCGTCAACAGAGATTGCTGGCAGTAATTGGAACTATAGCTTTAGCTTTTCAACTTCTGATTCACTATGGTCCGATCGCCGCATTGACCAGCGGACTGGTTGGAGCAGTGGTCCTAGTGCTAGCTGGCCTAGGTGTATCGGCTGGAATACAAAAGGCAAACTCGGAAGTTGATGCCTACCGTTTACAAGAACAAACCTCTAGGGCACAGATCGCAGCAACGACAGCAACTAGAAGCGAGCGCTCCACTCGACTTCAAGAGGTGCTAGGTGCAGCAATCCCAATGTTGACTGAGATAGCTGAATCTAAATCTTCGTTAACTGAAGAACGAAAGCGGGAAACAAAGTTATTAGAACTCAGTTTGCGTGATGAGATCAGAGGTAGAAACCTGCTGACTTCAGAAATGAAAAATGAGATCCAAAGATTGCGAAATCTTGGTGTTGATGTCGCAGTGCTTGATGAGGGCGGAACTGATCACTTAGAGGTATCTGCAAAAGTTGGATTGTTGAATCAAGCTGTGTCTGCATTGCAAGGTGTTACTAAAGGCCGCGTAACCATTAGAAGCCCAAGGGGAGAAAGTTTTGCATTGACTGTGGTGGCGACACTTCAAGGACAGGCAGAGCCAGTAGTTTCTCTGCGACTTAGCGCTTAACCCCCAACGGGCCTGGGAGTTGGCATGTACCAACTCCTGGCCCGTCCCCTGGAGCGAATCTCTCATCCCCTTGATAATCAGAAATTCACTTGACGGAATAAAACTAAACTCCGACTCTTCTAATCTGCCTAACATTCAAGGTGAGTATTAGTCCCCACTTTGGGGGACAGGCTTAAATGGGTGATGGCTCCCCTTTTCAGAGGAGCCACCGCACGACCTTCACTTATCCCAGCAAAGCTGTTTCCAGTGTATCTAATCCGATACTGCCTAGGTTCAGGGCTTTCATGTGGAATTCCTTGATGTTGAAATTCGCACCTTGACGCTTTTTGTATTCGTCTCTGATCTGCTCCCAGATTCTTTGACCAATCTTGTATGAAGGAGCCTGTCCTGGCCAACCGAAGTAACGGTGCACCTCAAAGTTGATGAACTGCTCAGACATGTTTACGTTGTTGCCCATGAAATCAAGTGCGTAGTCGAAGTCCCACTTACCAGTGCCATCAAGTCTTGGCTTACCTAGGTGAACACCAATGTCAAGAACAACGCGAGCTGCACGCATGCGCTGACCATCTAGCATTCCAAGGCGATCCCCTGGATCATCCAAGAAGCCAAGTTCTTGCATTAGACGTTCTGCGTAAAGCGCCCAGCCTTCACCGTGACCTGAAGACCATGAAGCCAGTCTGCGCCAGGAGTTTAGATCTGCCTTGTTGTATACCTTCTGAGCGATCTGTAGGTGGTGTCCTGGCACACCCTCGTGGTAAACGGTTGTGGTCTCACGCCAAGTGTCGAATTCGGTAACACCAACTGGAACGGACCACCACATACGACCTGGTCTTGAGAAGTCATCGGTTGGGCTGGTGTAGTAGATACCACCGTGCTGAGTTGGAGCAATCATGCACTCAAGTTTTCTAAGTGGTTCTGCGATATCGAAGTGGGTACCACTTAGTTTCTCTATTGCAGCATCAGAAAGTTTCTGCATCCAGCGTTGTAATTCTTCAGTGCCATGAAGCTTTCGCTTTGGGTCGTTGTCTAGGAATTCAATAGCTTCCTGGACAGTCGCACCTGGCTTGATTTCATTTGCAACTGCATTCTGTTCAGCGGTCACACGAGCTAGCTCTTCTTTACCCCACTCGTAGGTCTCATCCAGGTCTACTCGCTTGCCAAGATACTGAGCACTGAGCAATGCATAACGTTCTCTGCCGATTGCGTCTTCCATATTTCCAGCAGGAAGGAGTTCTTCCTTGAAGAAATTAGTTAGCTTTGCATAACCCTCGGTAGCGGCCTCTGCAGATGCTAGAAGTTCAGCCTTGAGAGATGCAGGAATTGAACCTTCGGTTGCTTCTGCGTTAGCAGCAAATTTTCTGAAGAAACCATCTGGAGTGAGTAGTTGTTCAGCCTGAGTAATTGCCAGTTTGATCTGACGAATTGCAGGAGTGTCATTGTGTCTGATGCCTTCTCGTAGCGTTGCGATGTATCCATCGACAGCATTGTCGACAGCCTTCATACGCTTTGATAAGTTTTCCCAGTTTTCCGCTGTGGCAGTTGGCGATAGGTCAAAGATATCTCTGATGCCTTGGGCAGGAGATGCAATTGGGTTTAGATCTCTGCGCCAAAGTCCAGATTCATAAATTTCATTACTCAGTTTCAAGGTAGAAGTCATGGCCAGTTTGGTGACTTTATCAATGTCATCTCTAACTGCCGTTGCTTCAACTTTGGCAAGCATTTCATTTTGAAGCTTGTTGTATTCAGCGCCGGCTTCTGGGCTGGTGTCTTCTAGTTTGTCTTCGCCAACTTTGAAACCTGCATAGGTTGCAAATTCAGGGCTTAGTTCAACTAACTTCTTTACCCAGTCTTCGGCTAATAGATCTAGAGCTGATGGTTCACGGGTCATTTCAGGTCCTTTCAGATTGTTGAAACCTGAAGATAAATCTAGTCCTGTTTAATCCATGCCTGGACGGTATTGGGCCTGCCATTGGGCTGAGCCAGGAGAGAGGTCGCTTCGAAGGTTCCCGACATTACGAGTCCAAGACGAGGCTGGTTTTTTAACCAACTTTTTAGCAGAAGAAAGCTCGGAATGTTTAGCCTCGAGAATAGCTATCACAGCAGCTAATTCGGCTGGAGTTGGATTGCCGGCAACGACCTTGATGGTCTCGGAGATGTTCTCTTCAGCACTCATTACAGCGGGATATTTCCATGCTTTTTAGGCGGTGTTGCTGCACGCTTTGTCTTGAGCGCAGCAAGCGCTTTAATGACCGAGATGCGGGTAGCGGCTGGTTCGATGATGCCATCCAGCTCACCGCGCTCAGCAGCAAGGTAAGGACTAGCAACGCTATAGGTGTATTCGGCAGCCAACTGAGCTCTAACCTTCTTGATGTCTTCACCGGCATCTTCAGCAGCTTTGATCTTGTCCTTGAACAAGATGTTGACTGCACCTTCGCCACCCATAACCGCAATCTCTGCAGTTGGCCAGGCAAGGTTAATGTCAGCGCCAAGCTGCTTGGAGCCCATAACGATATATGCACCTCCGTAAGCCTTACGGGTAATAACAGTTACCAGAGGAACGGTTGCTTCTGCGTATGCATAAATAAGTTTTGCACCGCGGCGAATAACACCAGCCCATTCTTGGTCTGCTCCTGGCAAGTAACCGGGTACGTCAACCAAAGTTAGAACTGGAATCGAGAAGGCGTCCGCAAAACGAACAAAGCGAGCTGCTTTTTCAGCGGCATCAATGTTGAGTGTTCCTGCAAGCGCATTTGGTTGGTTAGCGACAATCGCAACAGAAGACCCTGCAATACGAGCAAAACCAATCACGATATTAGGTGCGAACAGCGGTTGCACTTCTAAGAACTGGTTTTCGTCAACTATTGATTCGATTACCTTGATCATGCTGTATGGCTGGTTCGGCGAATCAGGAATGATTGTGTTCAATTCACGATCAGCATCAGTAATTTCTAATGAACCAGTTGCTTCATATGTGATTGTTTCACTTAGGTTATTTTCAGGAAGATAGCTAAGCAAGTTTCTTGCATAGTCCAAGGCATCTTCTTCATCACTGGCTAGGTAGTGAGCAACACCAGAAGTCTGATTGTGAGCTAAAGCTCCTCCGAGTGCTTCCATCTCCACGACTTCACCGGTAACTGTCTTGATTACATCAGGGCCGGTAACAAACATGTTGGAGGTCTTATCAACCATGATGACAAAGTCGGTTAGGGCTGGACCATAAACTGCTCCACCGGCTGCTGGGCCAAGAATGATGGATAACTGAGGAATAACTCCAGATGCCATGGTGTGACGTTTAAAGATTTCGCCATATTTACCAAGAGCGATAACACCTTCTTGAATACGCGCGCCACCTGAGTCAAGAATTCCAATCAGTGGAACACCGGTTGCAATAGCCAGATCCATAATCTTGATGATTTTGTTTCCAGCTGCTTCACCAAGGGAGCCACCAAAGATAGTGAAATCCTGTGAGAACAGAGCGACCTGGCGACCGCCAATAGTTCCAATACCAGTTACAACTGAGTCACCGTAAGGACGGTTCTTGTCCATCCCGAAAGCAGTGGAACGATGTCTAACAAATTCATCCATCTCAACAAATGAACCTGGGTCTAGAAGCAGCTCGATGCGTTCACGAGCGGTTTTCTTACCCTTGGCATGCTGTTTAGCAATTGCTGCTTCACCACTGGCGTAGACAGCTTCGTGATAGCGGTTGCGAAGGTCTTCGATTCTTCCGGCAGTCGTTGAGAGGTCGGGTTGTTTCTTATCGGTCAAAGCGGAGCTCCAATTAGTTTGATTTCTCTGGCTTAGAGCAACTCTATCCAAGAGGTGTCGGTAGGAGGGTCTAACCTTAGGGTTATGGAATTATCTGCAAGTTCTGAATTTTCATCAAAAGTCCTTTATTTGCCTGAAATAGGCTCAACAAACACGGAATTGCTGGCGAGAGCCGCCCAAACACCCGCACAATGGCCTGATTTCAGTGTCCTGGTTACAGATAATCAGACTGCCGGAAGAGGCAGGCTAGATCGCTCTTGGGTGGCAAATCCAGGTGACGCGTTAGCAGTATCAGTTCTGCTTCGGCCAAAAACCTTTGACATCGCTAGATTTGGCTGGCTCCCTCTGATGGCGGGTTTAGCCATGACTAACTGCGTTCGATCTCTAATCCATGAGTCAGAAGTTAGCTTGAAATGGCCAAACGATGTCCTAGTTAACGGGGAGAAAATCTCTGGGATTCTCACCGAAGTATTACCCGCCGGAGATGGAGTTGTCATCGGTGCTGGTTTGAATCTCAAACAGACAAAGTTAGCTCTTCCAATTCAATCTGCTACTTCTCTAGCGCTACATGAAATCCATGGCTTTGAGTTAGATGACATTTTGGTTCGGTATCTGGCCTCGCTAAAACGCCTCTATGAGGAGTTCTCGGATGCATCTGGCGATGCTGAAGTAAGTGGGCTTAGAGCTGAAGTGCTTGACGCCTCGTCAACCATTGGTTCTCAAGTATTAGTCCAACTACCCGATGAATCTGAGTTCACTGGTAAAGCAGCTGGGTTAGATAACGATGGAAGACTGCTTGTGGCTTTGAGCGATCCGTTGGAAATTCGTGCCGTTGCCGCTGGAGACATTAAACACTTGCGACAATAGGCAAGTGAGCACAGCAGAGAACTCCTTTAGCGAAAAAGAACTCGCTTCGATCCGGAGGCACGGTTCTGCTCTAATACTTCCAGTGCTCCTTTTAGGTGTTATAGCTGGTTTGTTCTTTTTTCTAGATTCCAGATCAACCTTGCCTTGGCAGCATCAAACAGTTTTGGCAGTTGCTTTAGTTGCCGGACTAATCTTCTGGTTGTTGCCTTCGGTTCGCTACTTCACTAATCGTTACGTTATTTCATCAAATCGAATCGTGGTCTACAGAGGGCTAACTGGAAAACAAGCAGATCAAGCAAGCTGGAATGAGATAAATGGCGTTTCAGTTAGCAAGTCATTTATGGCTGTCGCAGGAGACATCCAGCTACATCGAGAATTCGGCCAAGACCTTGTTCTAGTAAATGTTGGAAAGTCCAAGAAACTTGTTCGTGTGATTGAAGCTCAACTGGCTTCGAGATTAAAAACTAGAGCGAACTGAAAGAATAGATTGTGCTTAGAACAGTAGGGATTATCGGCGGCGGTCAGCTAGCCCGAATGATGATTGTGCCTGCCATCGAACTTGGCTTTGAAATCAAGGTATTAGCTGAGGGTGAGCAATCACCTGCAAAATTGGCAGCAACTGTTGGTGACTACACCGATCTTCAAACAGTGAGAGATTTTGCAAAGACTGTCGATGTGGTCACCTTTGATCACGAACATGTCCCACTGGACATACTTGAAACACTTATTGCTGATGGTGTGAATGTTCAACCATCACCAAAAGCATTGCTTTTTGCGCAAAACAAACTGGCAATGCGCAAGCGTCTAGCTGAGTTAGGTGTTCCTATCCCTGCTTGGGCTGAAGTTAACTCAGCTGCAGAAATCGATTCCTTCATAAGCGCTCACGGAGGGGTTGCCGTTCTCAAAACGGCAAAAGGCGGTTATGACGGTAAAGGTGTTCGAGTAATTTCTTCTGCGTCTGACGCCGCAGATTGGTTAGCTGAAGGTAAAGCGCTTCTAATCGAAGTGGAAGTTAACTTCGTTCGTGAGTTGGCTCAACTGTCTGCTAGGAATACCAGTGGGCAATGGTCGGCCTGGCCAGTTGTTCAAACTATTCAACGACATGGTGTTTGTGCAGAGGTTCACTCGCCAGCTGCAGATGCAGATCATGAACAAGCAGCGAAGATTGCTGAAGTTATTGCAACCGGTCTTGGAGTAACCGGTGTTTTAGCTGTAGAGCTTTTTGAAACTGCTGATGGGAAGCTTTTAGTTAATGAACTAGCCATGCGCCCGCATAACTCAGGTCACTTCACCATCGATGGGTCAGTGACCAGTCAGTTCGAGCAACACCTAAGAGCTGTTCTGGATCTTCCACTTGGATCAACTGAAGGCACCAGTGCTTTTGCAGTCATGCTGAATTTGTTAGGACCGGAAACTGCAAATACTTTTGCCGAGCGCTTCGAGAACGCTTGGGTGCTCGAGAACACTTCACATATTCACCTCTACGGTAAGGAATATCGGGCAGGACGAAAGATGGGGCATATCACTGCGTTATCTAGTGATTCGCTAGCTGACGCTAGAGAGCAAGCCCTTGCGACCTATAACGCCCTGCTTGCCTAACCTGATTTCACGGTGGGTAAATCTAGACTTGCAGAAGTAATCAAGAATCTAGGAGAAACCATGACTGCACCCATTGTTGGAGTAATTATGGGCTCAGATAGCGACTGGGCAATCATGAGTGATGCCGCCCAAGCCCTAAAAGAATTCGGGATTGAGTTTGAGGTTGAAGTTCTTTCTGCTCACCGCACCCCAGATCGCATGATCGAGTGGGGAAAAGCAGCTGCTGGTCGAGGCATCAAGGTCATAATTGCTGGTGCTGGCGGGGCTGCCCATTTGCCTGGCATGATTGCTTCAGTTTCCAGACTCCCAGTTATTGGTGTTCCGGTAAAACTTAAGAATCTTGATGGCATGGATTCCCTATTGTCCATTGTTCAAATGCCCGCAGGTATTCCTGTGGCAACGGTGTCAATAGACGGAGCTCGCAACGCAGGCATTTTGGCGGCGAGAGTTATCGGAGCCTACGACGAAAGAGTTGCAGCAGCTTTGGATGCTTTCAGCACTTCACTCGCAGCACAGGTTGAAATCAAGAACCAGAACCTTAAATCGCAGCTATGAGTCGTCGTAACCCCAGCGGCGAGATTCACACGCCATTTCGCGATGTCGATCGTGCCAGCAGTAAACAGATGGCTAAGCGTGCCTGGTGGATTATTGTCTTAAACTTTTTGGTGCCAGGATCAGCTCAAGTAGTTGCCGGTAATAGAAAACTTGGCAGATTGGGTTTATTCTTTACATTTGGTTTCTGGGGATTTTTGATCATCAGTTTGCTTTTTGCCTTGCTTTACAAGATTGCTTTATTCAATATCTTTACAACAGCTTTCATAGCCATTCCACTGGGATTTCTTTTTATCGGATACTCGTTTCTTCTGGCAATTCTCTCGCTAGATTCCGTACGTCTAATTCGACCTAATGCCGTGGGCACCTCTAGGCCAATCGTCTTGGTAGCTATAACTATCACTGCACTGTTTAGCTCGCTAATGGTTGGAACTATTGGTTCGACAACCATTAGTGCTAGTAACTTCTTTTCCAACATCTTTACCGAATCAGGCTCTCTGCAACAACATAAGGGTCGATACAACATCCTGCTCTTAGGCGGAGACTCGGGATCAGATCGTTTTGGATTACGCCCAGACAGCATTGCGGTCATGAGTATATCTGCAACCACAGGTCAAACTGTCAACATCGGTCTTCCTAGAAACCTGACTCACATTCAGTTCACCAAGGGAACTCCAATTCGAAAAGTATTTCCATACGGGTTCAACCATGACTGCGGTGGCGATTGCATGCTGAATGCAATTTACAAATCGACCACAGATAACTATTCCAAGCTTTATCCAGATGCAAGAAGGCATGGCTCAACGCCAGGAATAGAAGCGACTAAGTCAGCTGTGCAATGGGTGACCGGTCTAAAAATTGATGCGTATGTCCTTATCAATATGAAATCATTCACCGGGCTGGTTAATGCACTCGGCGGCATTGACGTGAATGTTAAGAAAGCTCTTCCAATTGGTGGTCAAGTCCCTTGTGATCAAAATCTCTATTCACAAAGAGAGGGTTGCCCTGATGCCATGAGTTGGATTGAAAAAGGTAAACAGCACATGGATGGCCGAACAGCACTTTGGTATGCAAGGTCTCGACATAACACCACTGACTATGACCGCATGAGACGTCAGCGTGAAGTTGAAGCTATTGTTTTGAAAAAGATTGACCTGCCAACCTTAGTGCTGCGCTTTGGCGCTATCGCTGGGGCCAGCGCAAAGTTGATTAGAACCGATATTCCAAGCGGATCGGTGGGAGAACTTATTGACTTAGCGCTAAAAGCTAAGTCACAAGGCTTGAAGAGCTTGCAGTTGTCACTTCCGTTAATTCAGGCTGATAACCCCGACTTCTTCCTGATGAGGCACTTGATAGCCGTGAAATTGAGAAAGTATAAATAGGCTTCTCCCAGTTTCGCAGTGCCACTTATTGGGCTCTGAAAGTTAGTCTAAAAACATGAAAAAGTTACCTTTACTCATCACAGCCGTTCTTTTGGTTGCCGTCCTCAGTGGCTGCTCTGTTTTATACCCAAACTGGGGTAAACCAACCGACAGCCCTAGCGCAACTAAGACAGCTACTGAAACTTCAACTCCAGACCCAACTGAGACTGAAACTCCGACTCCGACGCCTACGGATAAAAAGGAAGCCACAGTTGAAATACTGGATGCCTATGTTGACTCTCCGAATGGAGTCATTCAGGTAATCGCCCAAATCACTAACTTCAGTGAAGACGGTGGAACCTGCACAGCCACCTTTACCAGTGGTTCAAAGACTGTGAAGGTGAGCCAACCCGCTGAATCAAATGCAGCTAATACTCAGTGTCATCCATTGGAAATTAACCTAGGCGGATTGCCAGCAGGGCAAGGAACCATAACCGTTACCTATGAATCAGATAAATACTTTGGAGAGTCCACTCCAAGTTCGGTGACTATCTAAGTGGTTTGGAAGCGGCTTACTAAGTTTTGGGTTGCAACAGTTGCACTGTTGCTGACCTCGCTTAGTTTGTCCGCGATAACTCCTGCTACTGCCTTAGACGGATCGAAATTTGATCCCGGCCTAATTATTAGCGACAGCGTGTTCTTTGACTTTGGCACCATGACCGTTGAAGAAATACAAAGGTTCTTGGAATCACAGGTGCCGGTTTGTAAATCTGGTAAGACGGGTATGCCATGCCTCAAAGATTACAAAGCTGACACTCCTGAAAAAGCTGCCGATACCGGAAAGTGTGCGGCGATGACTGCCAGAAAAAAGGCTTCGGCGGCACAAATCATTTATGACATTGCACATGCATGTGGGATTAACCCAAGAGTGCTCTTAGTAACGCTGCAGAAGGAACAGGGTTTGGTTCAGGCCAGCATCCCGTCTCCCTATATGTATAAAGCGGCAATGGGTTATGGCTGTCCTGATAGCGATCCTGGCATCTGTGGCAAAGTTTGGACAGGATTATTCAACCAGCTATACAAAGCCGCAGGACAGTTTCAGTGGTATGGAGATCCAAATGGATCTTTCACCTATCTGAAACCTGGTCGAGATATTTCCATCTCATATCATCCAGATGCAAAGAGAAACTGCGGCCGAGCTTCCTTCACTCTAAAAAGCCAAGCAACAGCCAACTTGTATTACTACACACCGTTCACACCTAACCAAGCCGCTCTAAACAACCTCAGAGGATCAGGGGATAACTGTTCAGCGTATGGCAATAGAAACTTCTGGCGCTTCTACTGGGACTGGTTTGGCTCACCTATCGGTGGCGGTTTCTTACTCAAGAGCTCTACCAGCGACCCATATTTTATTTCGAATGACATCAAGTATCCAATCACTGATCCAACTTTGGTAACTGACCTCGCTCCATTAGGCCCGCTTGGTGAAATCTCAACCGCATACCTTGATTCCTTCAAGACCGGCATTCCGATGACCAGAATCATAAAGACCGCACCGGTGAATAACGTGAGCACCTATTTCTTTGTGAGTGAAGGTAAGAAGTATCTAATCGCAGGATGTGAGCAGGCAACAAACATGGGGCTTGACTGCGCTAAAGCAGTGCAACTAACTCAAGTTCAGTTGGATGCTTTGCCAACCGGAGCTTTCAGGCCAGATATCACCGGGGTTGCGAAGAACATTCCGGTCGCACCGGCAACTACTTCTTATTACTTGGTTAACCCAACTACAAAGTTCCCACTTGATTGCGCAAGAGCGCCATCGATGGGCTTTAACTGCAGCAAGGCTGTTGCGACCGAAGATGCAAAGCTAAACGCTTTGACCACAGTTCGTTTTACTGCAGCGACTATGGGAATTTCTCCGATGATTGTGAATTCGGATGGAACTAGGTATTACATCTCAGCAGGCGCAAAGCGCGAAGTCCTAGACGATATGTCCCTGAGTGAAGCAAACATTGTTGTCAAAGCATCCTCACCTTTGCCTATAACTTCATTTAGTTATCTGCCTTGGGGAATGCCGATTGCCAAAGACCACAGTCTCTTTACCAATCGCGATAAAAAGCTCGATGCAGTAATTGTCGACGGGAAGTATTTTGAGATAGATCCTGAGACAAGAGCAGATGTTGATTTCACCCAATGGTTTAGAAAGTCAACTGGCACGTTATCTTCTCAGGGAGTTAGCTCACTAGTTGCTGGAACTCCAATGTCCTCACTGCTTGTTGATGATGACTTACACAACTGGTTCCTTACTAACAATGGCCTGATAAGAGTCAGCGATACCTCGGACTGGGTAAAGCAAGCCACGCCAATTCCAAATGCCCTCCGAGACATCTTTCCTGCAGATGCAAACGAGATCACTGGCTTCAGTTTTGTTAAGGCAGCAGGAATAACCACCGTATACCTACTCAAAGATGGGCAATTGAGAGCAACCTACAACTCGGAGGATAGAGCCATTCTCGGTGTTGGTATGGAGCATACGGATACCTTCACCATTTCGCCGACTGGACTAAGTCTCATTCCTAAAAGCGTGATGATTCTGCCAAAAGCAGTGATTGTTCAAAACAAGAAGACCTCACAGGTTGGAATTATCGACGGTGCCACTCGAATAGTAACTCTGGGGCCAACGTCGATGAAACTGACACTGCCGACAGCGAGAGCTTTGTCACCGCTACAGCTTGTTGGTTACGACGATTCAGAAGAATTGGGTTTTTTCAAACTCAGGTGCAAAGGTTTGATCTATGTCGTTGCGGATTCAAAATTGTATGCTGTTGGAACTGAACTGGCTAAAGATTATCCAGGTAGAGCAACGAGCCTAAGCCCAGAAACTTGTGCTTTGCTAACTACAGCAATTTCAGATAAGCCTTTCGGTCACTACGTTGGACTCAAAACCACTGACCCTAAGACTAAGAAAACAAAATACAAAGCCTATAAAGTTTCAAAAGGAAAGAAGCTCCCTTTTAGAAACCTTTCGGACTATAAGTTAGACAATCTCAAAGATCCAGCCATAACTTGGGTGCCGCAGGCATTCTTGGATAATCTTCCCCTTGGGCCTGAAGTAAGGGTCGCTGTTAAGGCAGTCGAACCAGACCCGAAGGTAAAGTCATACACAATCGTCGCTGGAGACTCTTTGAGCTCGGTCGCCGTGAAATTTAAGACGACAGTTCAAATATTGATGCAGTTGAACTCGATTACCAATCCCAACCGAATCTCAATTGGTCAAATTATTAAGTTGTCTTAGCGCTTTTTTAGTTTGGTAACTGGGCCCTTGCGAAGTGTTTTCAACTTAGGTTCTTTGGAGTTCTCTTCGAGCATTGCTTCTGGGTCATAGGACTTCACAGCAAATATGAGCAGCATCAACATGGCTGATTGAATAAGCAACCTCGATTCAGTGATTGCCCTTACCAGCTGTGCTACAAGAATCAGGATTGGCCAGAGGTATAAGGCGTTGCTGTGATGCACCCCTAAACGCCAAGTCTTTACAAATGTTCTAGTGAAGAGAATAAGAAACAGTACTAGGCCAACTAGTCCGATTTGTAACCAGATGTCTAAGTAAGTGTTGTGGGCTTGAAAATACTCGATTCCGTTGATCACGACTAGTCCAGAGAATGGCTGCACACCTGGCACCCAAACTCCAGAGAAGCCCCAGCCCTCAAGTGGACGCTCTGAAATTAGAGAGAAGACGCTTCGCCAAATATCACTTCGATGTGTCATGTCCGGGCTCCTACCCAAGAATTCAAACACTGCTCTTCTGAAGATAAGAACTAAGAAGCCTGCGCTTCCAGCTGCCACCCAAGCGATTCGGTAGTACCGATGCCTGGTGTCACGATCTTTACCTTCAGCAACCAGCAAGACAATCGCAGCCAGAATCACCGCAACTGAAGCGAAGATAATTCCTGCTGATCTTGAGAGCGTAATCGTCAGAATGCTTAGGCCAAGGCTTACAAAAGTTAAGACCCTGTTACGGTTGCTGATGAAGAACTCAATTAGGAAAGTGATTACCCCAAACAGCGCCCACGCGGCCATGAAGTTGTTTCGAAGTAGCAGATCATCAATAGTTCTTCCATCGGCGAGCTTTCCCAGACTCTGAAGAAAATTAAGGATGCTGCTCTCTTCTCCGCTTGCGGGGACAAGCTTGAAGAGTGCGCTTATCAGTTCAACTGATAATGTGCCAAAGATTATGGCGCGTATTGTGTTGGCAAAAATGTTTAGGATCTGACGCCAGGTAAAAAGTGCAACAAAGAAAAGGGCGACGATGACGAGAGATATTTCTAGGAGGAAGCTTGTGACAGTTTGGCTCGGGTAAAAGGACCAAAAAGATGAACCAATCATCAATGCCAAAATTAGTGTTAGTTCCACTGGAACCTGATTTATGACTCTGCGCCAATCGGATTTACTTAGGTAGTAAATCGCGCCAGCTAAGCCGAGTGCTCCAAGCCCATACCAGAGCAACCAAGACAGGCTTAGCAGTAGATACTCTTGAGCGAAAAGAGCGTCGCCTATAACCACAAGACCGAGAGTCAGATATGCGATCGCATTAACTTGCCAAGGCAATCGTTTAGCTAAGGCCGCTTTTGCTGCTTTGCTAGTTTGTGCCATTTGCTCTCAATCGACCTTTTGCTTCAAGTTTAGAGTGGTGGATGTAGCTAGGTATTTCCTCTTAGTTAGGCTAGTGGAGTGCTTGTGAAACTTACCAACCAACCGCTTGATTACGCATGGGGTTCAACAACCTTGGTCAGCGACTACTTTGGTGTCCCTCCAACTGGAGAACCGATGGCAGAGATTTGGTTTGGCACCCACGACGGTTCTCCCACTCAGGTTATTGGATTAGGGACCTCGCTGCATGATTTATTGCTAGCCAGAGGCAAAGAAGCTAGATTGCCGTTCCTACTCAAGATACTGGCTGCGGAGAAACCACTTTCCATTCAGGCTCATCCAAATGCAGAGCAGGCTATTGAAGGTTTTGCTAGAGAGAACGCTGCTGGTTTAGCACTGAACGCTGCGAACAGAAATTACAAAGACAATAAGCCAAAGCCAGAGCTCATTGTGGCGCTGAGCAAAAGTTTTGAAGCACTAGTGGGTTTTGCTGATCACAGGCTAGTTGCCGAGAAATTTGGTGAAATCTTGGAAGCTAGCAGCTCTGAGAAACTCACCAAAGTCTTGACCGGATGGATAGCTGATCTGGACAGTTCTGGTGGAATACAAAAGGTGTTTATGGACACTTTGAGTTCCGCAGCATGTGATGATCAATTCATTTCTGATCTGGTCGATGCGGCCGAGCAGTGCCCTTCATTGGTTGAGCTGATATCACACCTAACTACACATCACGGGCTAGACCGTGGCATCGTCAGTGCGCTTTTGTTGAATCATGTGAGCCTAAGTAGGGGCGAGTCAATCTTTGTTCCTGCTGGAATGCCACATGCATATCTTTCTGGCTTAGGTGTTGAGGTAATGACTGCTAGCGATAACGTCTTGCGTGGAGGACTAACCCCAAAGCACATCGACATCGCTGAGTTAGCTAAAGTGCTGGTCTTTGATTCGATAAACCCAACCCCAACAAAAATGACCACGCTCGCAGTTGGCTTGGAGCATTTTGACATGCCAATTCAAGAGTTCAGTTTTTATCGTGCTGAAGTCGGCTCAAACAACTTACTGATAGACATCAATTTGCCAGGGGATGCAATCATTCTCTGCACTGCAGGGGCCATTGCGGTTAGTAATTCTCTAGGTGAGCGTGAAGTAATTGATAGTGGTGAAGCTGCTTATCTAGCTGGTGATGCGCGAGTGTTTAGCCTTGCTGGTAATGGCCAGGCCTTCATAGCAATTACTTCGAAATAGCATCCCAGTGGCTTGCCACAATCTCTAGCAAACTGTGTTTTGCTTTCCAGCCAAGCACTCGCTCGATTTTTGATACATCTGCGCAGAGCATCGCAGGATCGCCCGCTCTGGCAGGAACGTTATCAACCTGAAAGTCAATTTTTGTAACATCGCGGATAGCTTGAACAACTTCCAAAACACTTGAGCCTTTACCGGTACCAACATTGAGAATTGTGTGGCTCGCAGCACTCTCAGAAAGATGGCTTAGAGCAGACACATGTGCATCGGCTAAATCAGAAACGTGAATGTAATCACGAATACAACTTCCATCTGGTGTGGACCAATCCGTGCCAAAAACTTGAATCGGCTTTCCTTCTTTAATTGCAGTGAAAGCAATTGGGATTAGATTCGCTACTGAAGTGTCAGCTAGATCTGGATAACCTGAACCAGCTACGTTGAAGTATCGAAGGCTGACTGCTTTTAAACCCCAGGCTCTAACTGAATCAGCAATCATCCACTCACCGATGAGTTTTGTTTCTCCATACGGGTTGATTGGTTTGCAATTGTAATCTTCATCAACCAAGGGAACATCCGGACTGCCATAGGTAGCGGCACTGGATGAAAAGACCAGGTTGTAGACACCAGCTTCTTTCATTGCAAAGAGAAGATTGTTAACTGAATTGATATTTTGTTGGTAGTAAAACTCGGGTTTCGTAACAGATTCGCCAACTGATTTGCGAGCGGCGAGGTGAATTACCCCTTCAATTCCATGATCTTTGAAAGCCGAAATGAGAAGGTCTTTTGCCTCCGGCGAAGCCAGATCTAACTCCACTAGGGGAGTGCTCCCAAGTCTTGCGAGGTATCCGTGACTCAAGTCATCAAGCACAATGGGCTGATGCCCAGCGGAAACAAGGCCTCTAACCACGTGGGACCCGATATAGCCGGCTCCACCGGTCACCAAGATTTTCATACCTTAAGGCTACCTGCCGAAAGCTCTCAATTTAGGCGGTTAAAGCCATAGAAATGAAATGTAAAGGCTTGATAACACCTCTCGATTTGACCTATTGCCAACTTGACACCACAATACTTACAACGTTGTAATTACAATGGTGAAACCCAGCCGAGGGCTGGAACTCTTGAGAGGAACTGATGTCCCTGAACAATGACGATGGCTTCGTTGCCGATGACTGGCACGTTGACCCAATTATAAGAATGTTTTTGGGCGGCGACACAAGCGCCGATACCAACCCACTGGCATGGCAACGAGACGCCCTTTGTTCACAGACAGACCCAGAAGCCTTCTTTCCAGAAAAAGGTGGATCAACCAGAGATGCTAAGCGAATCTGTTCTGGTTGCGATGTTCGTCAGCAGTGTCTTGATTATGCTCTTCAGAACGACGAGCGATTTGGAATTTGGGGCGGACTAAGCGAACGCGAACGTCGCAAGCTTAAGAAGCGCGCTTAGTTCAAGGCAGGCCACGGCATGAGCATGCGTGTGGTGGCTGTCGTTGTCTCCAACGATCAACCCCAATTTCTTCAGAGCACGATTGCTGCTCTAGATAAACAAAGCTTTCGCATTGAACGAACTCTCATTGTTGATAGTTCCATTGAAGAAGACCTTTCCGAAGTTCTGACAAACTTTGAAAAATCATCTCCACGCAACGCAGTTTTAAAAGTAGAAGAGAAAGCTAACTTTGCCGAGCTAGCGGCTACTGGAATCAAACAAGCACTCAGTGGGTTTGATTCGCTGAATGATATTGCAATCTGGGTTTTGCACGATGACACACACCCTGAGGTTCATGCTCTCGCAGAATTAGTTAGAGCTTTAGAAATTTCTCCACTGGTTGCTATTGCATCCCCAAAACAAGTGTCGATTGAAAACCCAAAGATAATTCTTCAGCAAGGGCTAACCGTGACCAGGTCACTAAAGCCTTTTTCGTTGGTTACCAACGAATTGGATCAAAAACAATTCGACTCAATGACAGATGTGCTGGCAGTCACTAGCAATGCCATGCTGATTAGAGCTACCAGCTGGGCAGACCTAGGCGGCTTTTCATTAGATGCACCTGAATTTGCTGCAGATATCGATTTAGGTATTCGAGCACACCATTTAGGTAGCCGAGTTGTGGTGGTCCCAACATCAAGAGTGCGTCACGCTCAACTTTCACTTAACGGTCTTCGCAAAAAGAAATGGCTTGGCGGTTCGGTCAAATACGCAATGGCAAAGGCAACCAACCACCTCCGCTTGTCGCACAGCCCACTGTTGCTGGCTTTCCTATACTGGCTAACACTGCCTGCATATTCCGTTTTGCAAATTCTTTGGCTACTTTTGGTGAAGAGGCCGGATCGGATACTGTTTACCCTCAAAGCAAACACTTGGGCTTTTTTCACCATTCGAGCGCGTTTACGAGATCGCCATGGTTACTCACTGAAGTCGCTAAAGGCACTATTGGCAAACCGCGAACAGGTGAAAGCCAAATCAAGAATTGCCTTTGAAGTTGCCGAGCAAAAACTTAAGCTTGAAAATTTTGCCTCAGCTGAAATCGCGCGTGTTAGTCAATCAGGATTTGCGGTAAGTGGTGGGCTCTGGTGGATGTTTGGGCTCCTTGCGCTTTCATTCGCCTATCTACCGACTGGTCAGAGTCTTTATGGTGGCTTCGCACTTCCACTGAGTGATAACTGGCTGAATTTGTTTGCTAACACGGGTGCCAGTTATCAAAATATTGGAATGGGGTTAGCCGCACCAAGCGACCCTTTCAACTGGGTGCTCCTACTAATTGGCTCGCTAACATTTTGGGCTCCGAATCTAGCCCTTAGTTTCTTGCTGTTGTTCGCTAAAGCACTCGCATTCTTTGGAGCATGGCGGTTACTTTCTCTAGTCACCGCTCGAGGTGGCTTACGCACAGTCTTTGCTCTGGTCTATGCGTTGTGGCCAGCTTTTACCGTTGCTCAGAGTGAAGCAAATATCCCCTCAGTAATTTTTGCTATTAGTTTGCCGTGGTTTATTTTCAGCTTGGCTCGAGCAGCTCGCATAGGTATCACTACCTCAATTAGATCCTCGGAACAATCATGGTCCTGGATAGCTGCCAGCGGATTGTTGTGCGCAGTGGTTTGTGTTTCTGCGCCAAGTGTTCTAATCACTCTGATTGTTATTGGTTTGATTTTTGCCGTGGTGGCTAGAAAACGCTTGGCAGCTCTTTCATTCATTGCTTTACCGGCTGCAGCGCTCATGCTTCCTTACCTTGTCTTCCAAGTTCTGGGAAATCATTCTTGGTTAGGCATTCTTGCGGATCCAACTATTTCGCTACCTAGCTCTCAAGTTTCTGTCCTGCAGGCTCTTATTGGGAAAGACCAAATCTTGGGTTGGTGTGCCATTGGCATTTTGGCGCTAGCCATTCTTGGTGTGCTATCCAGAGCAAAAGGGGTTCTACTTTCCTGGCTTATTGCTCTAATCGCACTTGTCAATCTTTGGTTTGTTCAAGGAATTCGTTTTACGGCCGGTGGAACAGGTTCAATTTTCTTGGCACCAACAGAGTGGGTTTATGACAGCAGTACACCGGCGGTAATGCTGACAGCGCTGTCGGTGTTGGTTGCGATAGTCCTTTGGCTTGAATCAATAACCAGATCTGGATTTCGAAAATTTCTTGTAACAGCAGTTTTCCTAACCGTTAGCGCCCCACTTGCTTTTAGCGCAGTTGTAACAACAAGTGCGACATCATTTACCGATGGCAGAAATCTTCCTGCGATTGTTGCAGCAGAAGCAAAGGCTTCTAGTAACCTGCGATTACTTGTGATTAGCAGAGATCAAGATTTGAAGTTTAGGGCTGAGCTCATTTGGCCGAATAGCAGCAAACTTGACACAGTCTCAACCGCATACCGACTCAGTCCGCTAAATGCTGGTCTAGCGACTGATTCTCAATTACAGCAATCGCTAGCTAAGTTGGTTGGAAATCTTGTTTCGGCCAATGGCAAGAGTCCAAAGACAGCACTACTCGATGCGCAGGTTGGTTTTGTTCTAGTTCCCGAACGAGTTGGTAATGGGGATCTTGGTGTTGCGTTGAACAGCGTCGTCGAACTTGAGCAAGTTGGTTTGACCGAGTTCGGCCAGTTATGGCGAGTCAAAGCTGCGGTTAGTGCCAAGAATGAGCCTTTATCGCTGTGGTCTACTACCAAGTCTGTTCAGCTCGGATTACTTTTAGCTTTTGTTCTTTTAGCCTTACCAACATCTAGAGGACGTAAACGCAAAGAGCCGCTTGACGTATCTGATCTATCAACTGATGAGGTGGAGCAATGATTCTTAGAGTCCTCAGAACTTTGCTAGTGGCAGCCATGGTTTCTTCAGCAGTGCTGATAAGTCCGAACCTAATTCTCGGTTCGACCGCTGCATTTACAGCAAGTGAGCAAAACGTGAGTGCAAAAGATTTACGGATTACTTGTACTGGGGCTGCTGTGCTAGCTGGTGGAACTTCAGGAACTTCTGTTTCAAGTTTCAAGCGAACCGGCACCAGTTTGATCTCTGAGTCATACAGTGGAAAATCAGGCACTTATTTGCTGAGACCAAAGGCATCAAAAATTACTGGCTACGGAGTAAGACAAGATTACGCACAGCGATTGAAGTCAGCCGGCTCTCTCACTGTTCAAGATTCCACCGGTGCTGTCGATCAAGGCTCTGCATTGTTAGCTGTGAATCAGATTCAGTTAGCCAAGAACAAGAAGATTAGTGGACTATTAGGGGCACCTTGTATTCGTGCCCGCAGTGAATTCTGGTTAGTGGGAGGATCTGCTTCCGTCGGTAGGGAAGCGTTGCTAGTTCTTACGAACTCAAGTCAGGTTGATGCCACCGTTGATCTTGAGATATTTACCGAGAATGGGATTTCGCACAGCGCAGGGCTAACTGGTATTTCGGTGCCTGCTGGTAAAACCGAATTCTTACCGTTAGCTGCTTTTGTGTTTAGGGCTGATTCGCTTGCTGTGCATGTATCAAGTCACGGTGGTTCAATAACTGCCTTTATTCAGCAAAAGGCAATTCGTGGATTAAGCGCGTCAGGTGCAGATTACATAGCTCCGAATATTGAAAGTGCAACAGAGAGTGTCCTACCAGGAATCTTGGTTAGAGGTTCTGCAGATAGCAGTAAGTTCCGTAAAGAAGACGATAAGTATTCTGATGTCCAGCAGCTGCTTCGAGTTTTTGTTCCAGGGGATAAAGATGCACAAATCGTTTTCCAAGTTCTTGGTACTGATGAAAAGACTTTTGGCACGGTGCTATCCGTCACCGCATCGGCAGGTAAAGTTTCTGATTTTAGGATTAAGGGTTTAGCTGATGGTGACTATGTCGGGTTCCTAAAATCTGATGTCAATGTTTATAGCAGTGTGCGATTGGTTAGAAGTAAAGCTAGCGCTGGTCGCTTTACTGATTTTGCTTGGATAAATCCTGCAGAGGGTTTTCTCACCTCGAGGGTTATTGCAATTCCCAAAGCTGGCATAAGCAAGCTCTCCTTGGTAAATACAAGTGATACTCCAACTAAGGTTGCTGTGAAATTTGGATCACAGGTTATTAAGCGAAACGTTGCTGCTGGCGCAGAGATTGTGCTTCGGGCACCGGCAGGCCAATCAGTTGTTATTACCCCAAGCGATAAACCTATTTATGCAAATTTAGTAGTTGATGTCGCCGGCAGGATTGCAGTGCTACCCGTTCTAGATGAGAAGAACATCGGTGGAAAAGTTCAAGTTAGCGTTTACTAATCCTCTGAGTCATTTCCAAAAATAAGCTCCCAGGGCTCTTTGCCGATAAGTTCAGCCGCTGCCTCAAAAACGTAGTGTTCAATTCGCACCCTGTCCGCAAGTGGCTCAGTGCCAGTTAGGTTATCCAATCGAAGAATTGGAAGTCGGTAAATCACAATGGTCATAGTCTCTACCCGAGCGCTCCAGCGCCTTACTCTGGTGGAGTTGACTCCGAGCACTGGCGCGTCCATGATTCGCCAACTCAAAGTTCCTAGCTCATTAGGCCAGGTATCTCTTAGGTAGTCACAGGTGCTGGCAATGATGCTGGAGAACTGGTCATTGGTTGCCGCGCCGGTTTTATAAAGCGAGCCAGAAAGCGAATGCCTGATGCCACGGCCGTGACGGTCTCTAGAACGTAGGGCTCTGGCTCTATCTAACATGGTGCCATTGTATTCTTGTCTAGTTGATCGAAGGGTAATTGTGAGCGTTAATTGGGATGCCATAGTCAAGACATACGATGTTCGTGGCTTAGTAGATGTTGATCTGACCGCAGATGTTGTTGAAGCGTTGGCTGCTGGTTTCATTGATGAGCTAGAAGCTGCTGGAGAGTCTGTAATTGTTGGGCATGACATGCGTGATTCGTCACCACTGTTTGCTGAAGCATTTGCAAGAGGTGCTCAGAAGCGTGGAGCGCATGTTATTTCTATTGGGCTCTGCTCAACCGATGAGTCTTATTTCGCATCAGGGATACTAAATCTTCCAGCTGCAATGTTTACCGCCAGCCACAACCCAGCAACCTATAACGGCATTAAGTTTTCTAGAGCAGGGGCAAGGGGAGTCAGTCTCGATACAGGCCTAGCCGCAATTAGAGATCGTGCGAAGACCTATTTAGCCGATGGTGTTCCAGAGGTTTCCAACCCTGGTGGTTTTGAGCGACGTGATGTGATTGCAGATTATGCGGGATATCTGCGAAACCTTGTTGATCTGAGCAATGTGAAGCCGATGAGAGTTGTTGTCGACGCAGCCAATGGCATGGGCGGGCTAACTGTCCCAGCGGTACTTTCAACTGCTGCTGGCCTAGCTGCACTGCCAATTGAAATTATCGACATGTATTTTGAATTGGATGGAACTTTTCCCAACCACGAAGCTAACCCGTTAGAGCCAGCTAACTTAGTTGACCTGCAAAAGGCAGTTGTTGCCCATAAGGCAGATCTAGGCCTTGCTTTTGATGGCGATGCTGACCGTTGCTTTGTTATTGATGAGAACGGTGACCCGGTAAATCCAAGTGCAGTTGCCGCCATGGTGGCTAGAAGAGAAATTGCCAGGGTCAAAGCTTTAGGCGAGGACACAGACATTACTGTGCTCTATAACCTGATTACTTCAAAAGTAGTCGCGGAAGTAATCGAAGCTGACGGTGCAAAAGCTGAACGAACCAAGGTTGGTCACTCTTTGATTAAAGACCGAATGGCAGAAACCAATGCCATCTTCGGTGGTGAGCATTCAGCGCATTACTACTTCAGAGATTTCTGGGGTGCTGATAACGGAATGTTGGCGGCGATGCATGTCTTGGCAGAGTTTGGTTCACAGCCGGAGACACTGAGTGCAATAGCTAAGCAATACAATCCATATTTTCTAAGTGGTGAGATTAACTCCAAGGTGCAAGATGTTCCATCCGCCAAGGCAAGGGTCGAGGAGGCTTTTGCCGGTCGTGGCGTCGCCGAACACTTTGATGGCATCACAATCTCAGGGCAGGACGCTCTGGGCGGCTGGTGGTGGTTCAACGTCCGTGCTTCTAATACTGAGCCGTTGTTGAGACTCAATGTTGAGGCCTTGGAGCAGGAGACTATGGCTCAAATCAGGGATGAAGTGCTAGCCCTGATCCTGGGCTAATAATTGGGTTTTATAACGAACCGGAAACGGGGATAATAGAGACAATGAATCCTGTAACGAACTCCACTGATACCCGAGTCGACCACAAAGTCGCAGACATCGCGTTAGCTGACTATGGTCGCAAACAGATCCAGTTAGCTGAAAACGAGATGCCAGGGCTTATGGCACTGCGTGAAGAGTTCGGTCCACTTCAACCACTTCGTGGGGCTCGTATCGCTGGATCACTGCACATGACAATCCAAACTGCGATCCTGATTGAGACTCTTGTCTCTCTAGGTGCAAAAGTGCGTTGGGCATCTTGCAACATTTTTTCTACCCAAGATGAGGCTGCAGCTGCGGCTGTCGTTGGTCCGCATGGAACAGTTCAAGCACCTAAGGGTGTTCCCGTTTTTGCTTGGAAGGGCGAAAGCCTAGAAGAGTACTGGTGGTGCACTGAAAGAATTTTCGACTGGACTGAAGAAGCTATGGCTGAGGGTGCAGATTACATCGGCCCAAACATGATTCTTGATGATGGTGGCGATGCAACACTTTTGGTTCACAAAGGTCGCGAGTTTGAACTAGCTGGATCGGTGCCGCCAGCCGGAGTTGAAGACAACGACGAGTATCGGGTCATTCTTAATCTTTTAGCCGAGCAGTTCAAACTCTCCAATAATCGCTTCACTCGTATTGCAGAAGAGATTTACGGTGTTACCGAGGAAACCACTACTGGGGTTAAGCGTCTCTATGAAATGTTGAAGAGAGGTGAACTACTTTTCCCTGGCATCAACGTAAATGACTCAGTTACTAAATCTAAGTTTGATAACAAATATGGAATTCGTCATTCGCTACCGGATGGTCTAAACCGTGCAACCGATATTCTTATCGGCGGTAAAACTGTGTTTATCGCAGGCTACGGTGACGTTGGTAAGGGTGCGGCTGAGGCGATGCGTGGTCAAGGTGGTCGAGTAATCATCTCCGAGGTTGACCCTATTTGTGCTTTGCAGGCAGCGATGGATGGTTTTCAAGTAACAACCATTGACAGAGTTGTTCACGAAGTTGACTTCTTTGTAACTGGAACAGGTAACGCAGGAATCATTCGACCTGAGCACATCGAGAAGATGAAGCACCTAGCGGTTATTGCAAACATCGGTCACTTTGATAATGAAATTGACATGGATGGAATCGCACGCATGCCTGGTATCAAGAAGATTGAAGTCAAACCTCAAGTTCACCAGTGGGAATTGCCTAATGGAAAATCAGTGCTTATCCTTTCAGAAGGAAGATTGATGAACCTTGGTAATGCCACCGGTCACCCATCTTTTGTTATGAGTACATCGTTTAGCAATCAGGTGCTAGCTCAGATCGAGCTTTTCACCAAGAGGTCGGAATACCCAATCGGCGTCTATATTTTGCCTAAGTACTTGGATGAGAAAGTTGCTCGTCTACACCTTAAAGCACTTGGAGTTGAACTAACCGAACTCTCAAGTGATCAAGAAAGATACATCGGAGTGGAGCCACAGGGCCCATTCAAACCGGACCACTACAGATACTAGAAGGTGCACTGGATGTCAAAAATACTAATCGTTGAAGACGATGACGCTTTACGCGAGACTCTTGAGATAGGTCTTCGTTCAAATGGGTTTGACGTTTGCCAGGCAGCTACCGGTTTAGAAGCTATTCCAGTGTTCGAGCAGCAGAAGCCTGATTTGATTCTTCTCGATTTGATGCTGCCAGGTAAAAACGGAATTGAAATATGTCATGAGATTCGAAAGACCTCTGGGGTTCCAATCATCATGCTCACTGCTAGAACTGATGACACTGACATGATCCGTGGGTTAGAAGCAGGCGCTGATGACTATGTCACCAAGCCATACAAGATTGAAGTTTTAGTTTCTAGAATCAAGGCTCGCCTTCGCCCAATCAAGCAGGTTCAGCACACCGTTATCAAGCTTGGTCCAGTTGAGTTAGACACTTTGAGTCACGAAGTTCTAAAAAACGGTAAGAAAGTTTCGCTTACTCCACTTGAGTTCAAGCTTCTGCTAACTTTGGCGTCCCACCCGAATGAAGTGTTCTCTCGAGAGATGCTTTTGGAGCAGGTTTGGGAATACACATACAAAGCCGATACTCGTCTAGTAAACGTTCACGTTCAGCGTCTGCGCTCAAAGATTGAAGAGGATCAGGAAGATCCGAAGCTAGTATTAACCGTTCGCGGTTGGGGCTATAAAGCAGGACCTGAGTAAATGTTCATTAGCCGCATTTTCAAGGCGGCACTAGGCCGGTTTAGGTCTTCGCTGCAGCTAAGAGCACTTGCATACACTGTTGTCCTTTCTGGTTCCGCTCTCGTTCTTTTGGGTGGAGTGCTCAGCGTTTCAATAGGTAATGGTTTATTCAGCACTCGAACTGAGCAAGCAATTATTGAAAGTAATCGTGCATCATATGCGGTCTCGCGCATTTTTATGTATGTTTCAGGCAATGACCAAAAGCAACTCAATGATGCCTTGGAAGAAGTTGTTCCAGAACTTGAATCCATTGGTGTTTCCCAGAGCCGTCAGGTTGCATTTCTTTACTCCGCAGGGGATAACAACCCCCTTCACCTGAACAGCCCAAAATCGCCATCTCTCGATGCCTCTTTGATCACAGATGAATTCAGACACAAAGTCCACTACAGCAAGAACGTCCAGAGCCAAACTATTCAGATAGCTAGAGCCGGTGAATCACTACCTGCAATCCTGATTGGCCAGAAATTTAGCTTGCCAGGTGGGGCAAAATACGAGCTCTATCTCGTCTACGACATGCAGAACGAACAACAGACCCTGGGTTTTGTGCAAAGAACATTGGTCTTAGGTGGACTAGTAACTCTGATCATCATTGGCTTCTTCTCCTTTCTAGTAACCAGCTGGTTGGTTAGACCGGTTAGAGATGCTGCTGAAGCGAGCGAGCTCATTGCCTCTGGGGAACTCGACAGAAGGTTACCTGTTCGAGGTAGCGATGTTATTTCCGTGCTAGCAACATCTTTCAATCACATGGCAGATAGCCTGCAGGAGAAGATCAAAGCGATGGGTCATCTCTCAACCATGCAGCAGCGCTTTGTCTCTGATGTGTCGCATGAACTAAGAACACCACTTACCACCATGAAGCTAACCGCAGATTACCTGTATTCCCAGAAGGAAAACTTCGAGGATATGAGTAAGCGTTCTGCTGAGATTATGCGTTCTCAGGTGGATAGGTTCGACAAACTGCTCTCTGACCTTCTAGAAATTTCTAGATACGATGCCGCTGGAGTCAAGCCACACTATGAGATTCAGGACTTGAACGGAATAGTTGGAACTTCTTTGGAATCGATTCAGCAGTTCGCAGATTCAAAGCAGGTTTACCTTGAAGTTGAGATTCCATCTGGTGCTGTCCAGTGTGAAGTTGACATTACAAGAATTGAAAGAATTCTGAACAACCTCCTCACTAATGCGATTGAACACAGCGAAGGTAAGCCAATCAAGATTCGGGTTGGTCAGAATGAATCGGCAGTGGCAGTTAGTGTCACTGATCAAGGCATTGGCATGAACGAAGCAGAACTTGAACAAGCCTTTGAGAGATTCTGGCGTGCAGACCCATCGAGAAAGCGAACCACAGGTGGAACCGGTCTTGGTCTAGCTATTTCAATTGAAGATGCGCAATTGCATAACGGGCTTTTGGAAGTAACGGCTGCACCAAATCTTGGTGCTTGTTTCAGATTGACTTTGCCGAAGCGACAAGATCTTGCGATGGGCGAATCCCCACTGCCACTAAAGCTTGGCTCTGAATCTTAGTTATCAACAGTTAGCAGAGAAGCCCAACTTTTGATTCTGGAATTGTGCATGCTCATACAGTGACTCAATTACTAAATCTTTTTCTGCCAACACCTTGCATCAGTTGCCAAAAGCTAGGTAGTCCGTTTTGTTCAGCTTGCCAAGCAAAACTTGAAATCAATCCAAGAGCAATTCAAAAAGGCGACATTACAGGTTTTGCATTCTGTGACTACGGTTCACTATCCGGAGCCATCGTCAATGCCATCAAAGAAACAGGTCAAACCAGTTTGATCGGTCCGTTGGCTAGTCTCATGGCTAAGCAGTGGCCAGAAGGATTTGCAGATTCAACCTTGGTGCCCATTCCTTCATCTCCTGCCAACTACAAACGCAGGGGATACCAGCACACCCTGAGGCTCGCTAACGCATTAGAAAAACGAATACCAGGTAGCAAATCCGCCTCACTGTTGCGCTCCTCAAGCGACCGGCTAGACCAATCGAAGCTTGGCCTAGCAGAGCGTTTAGGCAACTTAGAGGGGGCCTTTGAGGTTGATTTGAGGGGGTTTGTGAACCAAGGCAGACCCATTGTGCTTATCGATGACGTAGTGACCACAGGGGCAACAATTTCAGCTGCCAGTTCAGCGCTAGCCGAGTCAGGGCTTAGCCCAGTTAGTTTCTGTGTATTCGCGCAGACTAGGGCTAAATCTGACTGAAATTAGCCCAATTCGGGCAGGGCTGGGTCAGTCTAAGATGGTAAGGCATACCTGAAAAGCGTTTGGAGTTCATTTTGGCATCAATTATCGACCGTCTACTACGTGCCGGTGAGGGCAAAGTCCTAGCCAAACTTCGCAATATAGTCACACAGGTAAATGCCCTCGAGCCTAGCTTTGAGTCTCTAACCGACGAAGACCTACTCCACGAAACAGCGACCCTACGCGATCGATACATCGCTGGTGAGACGCTAGATGAATTACTACCTGAAGCGTTCGCAGCGGTTCGAGAGGCTGCAAAACGAACTCTTGGCATGCGTCCATTCGATGTTCAAATAATGGGTGGAGCAGCTCTTCACCTAGGCAATATCGCTGAAATGAAAACTGGTGAAGGTAAGACTTTGGTTGCTACCTTGCCTGCATACCTAAACGCGATTGCCGGTCGTGGTGTGCACGTAATTACTACTAACGACTATCTTGCCGAGTATCAGGGTGAACTTATGGGTCGTGTCTATCGTGCCCTTGGTATGAGCACCGGAATTATTCTTTCTGGTCAGAATCCAGAAAACCGTAGAGAACAGTATTTAGCAGATATCACTTATGGAACTAACAACGAATATGGTTTTGATTACCTGCGCGACAACATGGCGCAGGGCTCAGGCGATCTAGTTCAACGCGAACACTTCTTCGCAATCGTTGATGAGGTTGACTCGATTTTGATTGATGAGGCCAGAACACCGCTGATCATTTCAGGGCCGGCATCAGGTGAAGCTAACCGTTGGTTCAATGAGTTTTCAAAGATTGTTGAAAAGTTGCAACCCGTTGTTGATTACGAAGTTGATGAGAAAAAGCGCACCGTTGGAATTCTAGAGCCAGGCATCAGCAAGGTTGAAGACTACCTAGGCATTACTAACCTATATGAAGCAGCTAATACACCTCTGATCTCTTTCCTAAACAACTCGATCAAAGCTAAAGCTTTGTTCAAGAAGGACAAAGACTACGTTGTCATGAACGGTGAAGTGCTAATTGTTGATGAGCACACCGGTCGTATTCTCGATGGCCGTCGATATAGCGAAGGTATTCACCAGGCAATTGAAGCCAAAGAAGGTGTTCAGGTAAAGGCTGAAAACCAGACCCTGGCTACCGTTACCCTGCAGAACTATTTCAGACTTTATAAGAAGCTTTCCGGCATGACTGGAACAGCTACTACTGAAGCTGCTGAATTTATGGGCACATACAAGCTTGGTGTTGTTCCCATCCCAACCAACAAGCCAATGATTCGTATCGACCAGAGCGATCTGATCTATAAAAACGAGCAGGTCAAATTCTCCATGGTAGTTGAGGACATCGCTGCAAGACATGCAAGCGGTCAACCAGTTCTAGTTGGAACTACCAGCGTTGAAAAGAGCGAGTATCTGTCCAAGCTGCTAGCTAAGCGTGGCATCAGACATGAAGTGCTTAACGCTAAGAACCACGCTCGTGAAGCGGCTATCGTTGCTCAGGCCGGCCGTTTGGGTTCTGTAACAGTTGCCACCAACATGGCTGGTCGTGGAACTGACGTCATGCTCGGTGGTAACTCTGAGCACCTAACATTTGAAGCTCTTGAAAAGCGCGGTCTTGATTCAGTTGAGAAGCCGGATGAATACGAAGCTGCTTGGGCTACTGAATATCCAAAGGTAAAGGATCAGGTTGCTGAAGAGGCAGCCAAAGTTGTTGCTGTTGGTGGGCTCTATGTTTTGGGAACTGAACGTCACGAGTCACGCCGTATCGATAACCAGCTACGTGGTCGTGCTGGCCGTCAGGGTGACCCAGGTGAATCGCGTTTCTACCTATCACTTACCGATGACCTGATGCGTTTATTTAATTCAGGTGCTGCCATGGCTCTGATGAACCGTGGCAGTGTCCCCGATGACATCGCCATCGAATCAGGTGTAGTCAGCAAGGCGATTGCTTCAGCACAATCACAGGTTGAAGGCCGTAACGCAGAAATTCGAAAGAACGTTTTGAAGTATGACGATGTGCTGAACCGTCAGCGTGAAGCAATCTATACCGACCGCAGACATATCCTTGCCGGCGATGATCTAACCGGTCGAGTAGACACCTTCTTGGAAGATGTCATCACCGCGGTAGTTGATGGTCAAATTTTTGAAAACAGTGGCACTGACTGGAATCTTGAAGAACTCTGGAAAGAGCTCAAGACTGTTTACCCGGTTGGCATCACAGTTGAAGAAGTTCTAACTGAGGCTGGAACCAGATCTAAACTGACAAAGGCATGGCTCACGAGAGAGATATTGGCCGATGCTCGCATTGCTTATTCAAAGCGTGCAGAAACCGTTGGAGAAGCTCCAATGCACGAATTGGAACGCAGAGTTGTTCTTTCAGTTCTAGACCGTAAGTGGAGAGATCACCTGTACGAAATGGATTACCTCAAAGAGGGTATTGGTCTTCGTGCCATGGCTCAGCGTGATCCTCTGGTTGAGTATCAACGTGAAGGTTTCAACATGTTTACTCAGATGATGGGTTCCATCAAGGAAGAGTCAATTGGATTCCTCTTCAACCTGGATGTCCAGGTTGAAAACAGGGCTCAAGAAGCTCCTCCAGTGCAGGCAAACCTAACCTTCAGTGCTCCAGGTGAATCTGGAAACCCTCAGGTTAGAGAAACTAAACCACAAAAGCCAGACAATGGCGAAGGCAGCTCTTTCTTCAAGAAATAGTCACAGCACCGCAACGCTCTTCGCTCGCCAACGGCCGTTATAGTCCTCTAGGCGAATTGCAACAGCTCTTGCTCTGTCTCGATTGTGCACAATAACCACGCCTTCAACTACGCCGTCTCTCGGGCTAAAACTAGAGATCTTGCCAATCACCAGATTTGGTCGCATAGTGAGTTGATTATTCTCAAGTCTTGCTCGCTTACTGGCTAATGATCGCTGACGCAGTTGTTGGTAGACACTGTCACTCAACCACCTCGCAGATTGGTCGATGTCTCTAACACCGGCAAGCGTTTCTATGACTGTCTGAGCTAGAAAAGCTAGCACTGGTTTGGGATCTCCCAACTCAGCAGCTTTGCCCAATTGACTGCCAAAAAATTCATCAGATTCGACTGGAGCGTTTTGTTTTCTTCTATGGTTCGCTTGCCTTGAGGATTTGAAGTTTGGTTCCATGAAACATCTGACTTCCCCCCATGCATGAATAAGGCAAAGATATCAAAAAATAATCCAAGTTTGATTTGGGAACGCTGGCTGTGGATAACAAGATTTACCAAATTAAAACCCTCCAGAATGAACTATGGATATCGACTCAGCCATTGAGGATTTGGAAGCACAGGCCTTCTTTGCATCCATAAGTTCGAGACAAACTCAGCAACCAGCAAAAGTGATTCTGCAGGTAAATCTGATTGCGAGAGAGACAACATTCTTCTTAGCCTGGCCACTGATCGGTAAAGATTTTGTAGCCGGATTTGATACTAAAGCTAGCGGTAACAAGCCAGTCTGGCTCTTGATTCCAATAACTGCCGTGGAGTCGATGAACAGCAATTTTGCTGACATTCAGGTGGCTGAATTGTTCGCTCGAGACCTTTTGCAGAGCAGAATAATTGGTTCGAAGATTGCCATCAGAACACTAAACAACGAGGCGGCAATCTCCGGGTCACTAATAAGTCTTCAAGAGAACTATCTCTCACTGCGGTTGCCGTCAAGGCAGCTTGTGCACGTTCCAATTGGAAGCTTGAAATTTTTGGCTGTGGAGAAACTAAACAGCTCAACCGAAGATTAGGCATGATTTAGCAATGGTTGTTTTCAAGAGGAGATCAGGAAGGGTATCCGCTCGCTTTTCAGTCGGCCGCAATAAGATTCTGCTTCTCACGGCTCTTGCCCTTTTAGCATCGGCTGCATGGCTGACAAATAGCAACCAGCAGCCAGTGACTCTGCAGTTCTTCGTGGCAAGCCGCGACCTACCAAAGGCAACCGAGTTAGTTGCTTCGACTGTTTCCGCTGTAGAAATGCAACTAAACGATGCCAATGGAAAATACCTGTTGGCTGATGAGGAATTCCTTGGTAAATGGTTTCTAACTCAACCCGTTCTTGCCGGTGAACTTATTCCTAAAAGCGCAATAGCTTCGACGAAGGAGGCTAACTGCACACCAATAATTCTTACCCTGGGTTCGACATTGCCAACGGCTATCAAAGTTGGCTCGAGTCTAGATATTTGGGCTGCTGAACAATCGACCGGAATAAATTCGATTCCCCATGAAGTCGCACTTAGTGCTGAGTTGATTGGAATCAAGGCCGATAGTGATGGCCTTGGTCAGAGCAATCAGAGTATTGAAATTTGTGTGTCTATTGCAGAAGTTAGATCAGTTGTCGAGGCGATAGCTAAAAAGGCAACTGTGGTTGCAGTTAGAGCAATCAAATGACTTTGATAGGGACAAAGCCTCGAGGAAGAAGGTCTCATCTAGCCGTAGTATGTGAAAATGGTGTTGAGCAGACAAGACCTCTAAACAATTCTTTATTTCCAGTAAAGGTGATTAGTTGTTGGGGGCCAGCTGGGTCTCCGGGCAAGAGTACATTGGCTAGCAATCTAGCTTGCGAGATGGCACTGCTAGGTCAGAGAGTGCTTTTAGTTGATTTGGACACCCTCTCGCCAGCACTTGCGCAGATGTTGGGCTTGGTTGAAACTCCAGCCGGCCTATCTGCCTGCCTGCGTCTGGCCGAGCAGTCAAGGCTTAGCGTGGCGGAGTTTGAGCGATTGACAGTGGCTATCCAAATTGGCAGGAATGAACTCAGGTTTATGCCTGGCCTTAACTCTGCAACTCGCTGGCCAGAGGTAACTCTAGAAAGGTTAGAAAGACTTTTTGAGTCCATTAGAACTGAAATAGATCATGTGGTGATCGATTTGCCACAGGCAACTCAATTCAGAACCAATATCAACCATCCGTCCGCCATGAATCAACCATTAGATGCGGGCAGAGATGAGCTGTTAGTAAACCTGCTTAGGCAAAGCTCAAAACTAGTCATGGTTTCAGGTTGTGATCCGATAGCTGCACATAGGTTCTTAGTCGCTCAGGAGTACTTGGAAGAAACTGGTTCGACCCTAAACCCATACACAGTTATAAACCGGTTTAGGACAACTGCACTGGGAAGCAAAGCTAAGACTGAGTTGGAGGAAACCTATCTGACCTTAGCCAAGGTAAGAATTGATGCCTACATTCCAGATGAACCTGAGAATCTAGACCGCGCACTATTGAATGGGTTGCCATTAGCGCTCCTAAAGCGCTCTTCCCCTGCCCGCCAAGCCATCAGTGATTTAGCCAGACAATTACTGCTAGATAGTGCAGCAGGGGATGCGCTGGCTAAACTTTCTTAGGTGTCCACACTTTCCGATTTAATGAAGCAATACGGGCAGAGCCACAATGCCGATATTGAGTGGCTGCACGCGCTCATTGGAGACTGGCAGGTCATCGCTGACCTCAGCTTTGCCGATCTTGTGCTTTGGATTTCTGATGGTAAAAATGGCTTTATTGCGGCAGGTCATGCAAGACCTTCAAGTGCAGCGACAGTTTTCTATCGTGACATCACCGGTAAGCCAGTCGAGAAAGCTTGGGCGTCTCTTGTCAGCAGTGCTTACAAAACAGGTAAGAGCGTCGACTACTCCGAGCCAGATAAATATCAGGGGTTACCCGCAAGACTGAGTGCTGTCCCTGTTTTCAGAAGACTAAACATTGAATCCGGAACTGACATCACACCAAGTCCTATTGCAGTTGTGACCAAGCACACCAACTTAGGTGAAGCAGCAGCACCTAACAAAACCAGAATTAATCTCTCAGTGCTGGGAGACATATTGTTGAACATGGTTGTTGATGGTAGCTACCCAGAATTCAATAAGCAAAGTGCCCCTAGAAGAGGAGCACCTCGTGTCAACGATGGTCTATTACACCTAGACGCAAACGGCGCAGTGGTTTTCTCTTCGCCCAATGGAATATCTGCATTTCAGAAACTCGGCGTTACCGGTGAGCTTGAGGGAAGAAGTCTTTTAGAGGTAACAAAAGAAATCAACAAGAACAGTGTCAACGTAGATGAGAACCTGCCAATTGTTGTTTCAGGAAAGCTAGCAGGACGTGCAGACATCGAAGGTAACGGTGCAGCTCTTTCAGTTAGATCGCTTCCAATTTTTGAGAATTCAGTAAACACTGGGGCTATCTTGCTCTGTCGTGATGTGACTGAGCTTAGGCGTCAAGAACGTGAACTTATTACCAAGGATGCAACCATCCGTGAAATCCACCACCGAGTAAAGAACAATCTGCAAACAGTTGCAAGTCTTTTGCGAATTCAGGGTAGAAGAAGTCAATCAGCAGAAACCCTAGAAGCGCTTAGTGATGCTGAAAGAAGAGTGGCAGCTATTGCTGTTGTGCATGATTCACTTTCTGAAGGTCTAGCTCAGGATGTGAACTTCGATGAGGTTTTTGATCGCATCATTGCCTTGGTTAGCGAACTAGCAGCAGCCTTCAATGCAAAGGTGACTAACCTTCGCATTGGCAAATTTGGCAGACTGCCAAGCGAAATGGCAACGCCACTCTCAGTAGTGCTAACAGAGATTGTGACTAACGCCTATGAGCATGGGTTAGCAAACAAGACAGGGCATGTGACAGTGAACGCCAGCCGTAAGTCTAAGAAGCTATTCATTACCGTCGCTGATGACGGTGTTGGCTTAGAGCCAGGTAAGGTGCTTTCCGGTTTGGGTACGCAGATTGTTAAGACCCTTGTTGAAGGTGAGCTTCGAGGAAAGATTGATTACAAATCTGATAAGACCGGTGGAACCGCAGTTTTACTAGAGCTACCGCTTACTTAAGCTGAGCGACGTGCGCGAGCGTACTTGCGCTTTAGCGACTTACGCTCGTCTTCACTTAGACCGCCCCAGACACCGTTGTCCTGGTTCTCTTTGATGGCGTATTCAAGACAGTTAGAAGTTACCTTGCAATCACGGCAAATAGCTTTAGCTTGTTCGATCTGGTCAACTGCAGGGCCTGTGTTTCCTACCGGGAAGAATAGTTCTGGGTCTTCGGTTCGGCAGCGAGCTTCTGTTAGCCATGGCAGTTCCATATATTTATGTTCCTTAGATCGATATCAGGGGAAGCGCATCACAATAAAGCTAAATCTTGGAAGATTTCTTGGTTTATTCGCGACCGCGACTAGTCAATTTTCCCACAGCAGGGGGGTGTTTGTAAATAGGCATTTAGGCTATAAACCATGGGCAAATTCACAATTCAGACCATTCTGAGGTCATTATCGGTTGCCTATTACCTAGAGGCTCTGGTCCTATACATCACCACCGTGGCCATCATCTGGGCTATGGCTACCAGCCCCATCAAAGCACTGCTAACTGACTCAGCATTGGTCATTCTGACCCTAGGGGCTGCCGTCTGGCTGACCTTTGCAGCCAGAGCAATATTGAACGGTAAACGCTGGGCTAGAAGCGCAGGTATCTTCTGGCAGCTAATTCAACTAGCTATAGCATTAGGAACTTTTGAAGCAAGCCTGCTCTATGGCTATGCGATAGCAATACCTTCACTTGCAGTGCTTTTTACCCTGTTTACCAAAGCGGTAGTCAAAGCAACATCTGAAACTAGATAGCTAGGACCTTGCGAAGCATCGCAACATGTCCAGTTGCTTTGACGTTGTATAGGGCATGTTCGATCTTGCCCTTTTCGTCAATAACGAAGGTAGATCTAATCAAACCTTCATAGACCTTCCCATACATGCTCTTCTCACCAAAGGCACCGTAGGCCTTGATGACCTTCATCTCTGGGTCAGATAGTAGATCGAACTTGAGGTTTTCTGCCTTACGAAACTTAGTCAACTTGGCAGCGTTGTCAGGGGAGACACCGAGAACAACATAGCCAGCCTTCTTTAGTACAGACATGTTTTCTTGGAAGTCACAGGCCTGCTTGGTGCAACCTGGGGTGGAAGCAGCTGGGTAGAAATACAGGATTACTCGACTACCTTTGAGATCAGCCAGTGAAACAGCCAAGTCATCTTGGTTAGTTAGTTTGAATGTGGGGGCTTTAGAGCCAACAGTTAGTTCAGTCATGTCTCTAATCCTATAAAAAGCCACAGCACTGGCAACTTTGTAACGCGCCTAGATAACTGCTATTCTTAGGAATCGTTGCCCAAGGCAATGCGCTTCTAGCTCAATCGGCAGAGCAACTGACTCTTAATCAGTGGGTTCCGGGTTCGATTCCCGGGGAGCGCACGAACCCCGGTTCCTTCTCACGAGGACCGGGGTTTCTTACAT
>Ga0114962_10000036_pt1 | contig 98588 bp, 96 predicted proteins | sample C_130820_MF_Meta_FD_87017 | JGI IMG/M metagenome (GOLD analysis project Ga0114962, IMG submission 87017) | Freshwater microbial communities from Lake Croche, Canada to study carbon cycling - C_130820_MF_MetaG | ecosystem: Environmental > Aquatic > Freshwater > Lake | place: Lake Croche, Canada... | reverse complement strand
TTCCAAGGTAAATTTAAGGAGCACTGGATGAAAAGGTTTTTCACGATTCTAGGTGTGGCTCTGTTCCTGGCTAACAGTGGGGCCTTTGCAGAACAAGCTACTCTCATCGATTTTGCGAAGTTGGTCGGTTCAGGGGACGCGGGCCTTCATGCTCCGACCACCCTCGACTACTCTCGCCAGGCGGGTTCCGCCTATTCCGCAGAAGACAAGGCAAAGATGAAGATTTCTTTGGCCATCCCAAGTTGGGAAATCAACTTGGCTTCTTCGTCCCGCACCGTGGAAAACCAGACCCTGTCGTTCATCACCGCGGCGCCTGTAAAGGCCGATGCGGCTAAGTATGCCGGAGAAACGGTTATGGGTGTTCGGGTTCACTTTCCTGACTTTGGTGTGAACTCTTTTGCTTTGATCCGCCCTCCGTTCACGATTCCTGCTTATGCTACCCTCGATGGAGATCAGACAGCCAAGACGGGAGCGCAGTTCGATGGCTACGGCATCCTGAAGAACGTAGGTGTTGTTAAGTCCATACAGATTAACATTCTTGGCCGCAACTTCCCGAATGGCCTTTCGCTGCTTCTCGAGAACGAGTTGGGTGAAGAGCAGGAAATCTTCATGGGATACCTGAACTTTGACGGATGGAAGTCCCTGACCTGGAATAACCCTGACTATCTGCAATCTGTTCGTAACAGGGAGCTGAAAATCAATGCGCTGTATCCTCGTTCGTCGCCTTTCATGAAGCTGAAAGGTATCATTATCAAGCGAGATTCGGCTCAGGAAGGTGGCGACATCGTCTCCTACATCAAGGACATCAAGGTCATCTACGACCTCGCTGTGGTTGATAGAAACGCCGACGTTGATGACGAAGCCGTTTGGGGTATCCTCAAGAAGCGAGAGGAAGCAGCGCGTAATTTTGAGCTTGCCCGCTTAGGTAACCTGCAGGTCCTACGAGCGTTGGAAGACAAGAAGAAAGCCAGCGAGTCGGGTTTTGACTCTCCCGCTTCAACGGTCGGCACTGTCAAGTAAAGTCTGAATTGAAGAAAACCGGCCTTAGGGCCGGTTTTTTTTTGCTTCGGAAAAAATTAGCTCTGCTTTTGGCGAGCTGACATCAGGGAAAAAAGACGATAACCTGTTGTTTGAAGGTAGCCTTTGTGAGGGGCATTTCCTCCCTCTACGTGTCAAGGGCTTCTATCATCGTGACAAAACAAGGCAAGGAAATGAATGAACGAGCAGGGATTCGAACCCCGGACATCCGCCGTGTAAAGGCGGCGCTCTAACCAACTGAGCTACTCGTCCTCGTCTGGACCACAGAACACTACGGTTCGGTGGCCCGTTTGTCAATTGCGGGAGGTATAGCCTTCACCGCGACTTATCAGAACCTTACCACTCCTGACAAGTTCGAGGATACCGTAGGGCATAAGCATTTCCTTGAGCGCATCAAGTTTTTCGCTCTTGCCAGTCACCATCAGGGTCAAGGTTGTCGCCGTCAGATCTTCGGTGACAGCCTTAAACGTCTGGGCAATCTGTAAGACTTCAGTTCTGCGGTCTTGCGGACAATTGACCTTGAACAGGCCTAGTTCTTTTTGGATGACGTCTTCGGTTGAGTAGTCGCGGGCGCTCACCACGTCAATCAACTTGTTTAGCTGTTTAAGTATCTGCTGGAGAGTAGGAAGATCGCCCAACGCGACAATGTTCATATAGGAATACTCTGGGTCAGTAGACTCAGACACCACCAAAGAGTCAATGTTGTAGCCCCGCCGCGAGAAGACCTGAGCGATTCTGTTGAGAACACCCGGTTTGTTGGCGACGTACAGGCTGATCGTATGTTTTAGCGTTGTTGCAGGCACGTCAGGTTCCCCCCGTTGGTTTTTCAAGTTTTCGTTTCGGGGCTTCCAGCAACATTTCCTTGAGGCTTGCCCCCGCCGGAATCATAGGAAACACATTGTCGTGCTGTTCTACTTCGGCCTCGATGATGCAAGGACCATCGTTGTACGCCAGGGCGCTCCGAAGCACTTTTTTGACGTCTGCGGAGCGTTTAATGCGGAAACCTCTCATACCGTACGCTTGTGCTAGCTTTACAAAGTCGGGATTTCCTTCAAGGTCAACACCCGAAAGTCGGTCGTCGTAGAACATATTCTGCCATTGACGAACCATACCGAGGTGGCGGTTGTTGATAATCAGAATCTTCACCGGGAGTTTATGGATGACCGCCGTCGAGAGTTCCGAAAGTGTCATTTGAAAGCCACCGTCGCCAACGATTGCAACAACTATTTCATGGGGACGACCCAGCTGTGCGCCGATCGCGGCTGGAAACCCAAAGCCCATGGTGCCCGCTCCACCAGAGGAAAGCCAGTTGAATCGTTCGTCCGTAAGGTAGAACTGAGCCGCCCACATCTGGTGCTGGCCAACATCGGTGGTCACAATGGCCTTTCCCTTGGTCAACTTATACATTTCCTCAATCACATGTTGGGCGCGCAAACGCCCCTCCTTGCGGAAATGTAAGGGAAACTCCCGTTTCCAGCGTTTGATCTGCTTGATCCAAAGGGAAGTGTCACCACGTTCCAGATGGGGCAAAAGAGCCTGCAAAACGACCTTAGCATCACCGAGGAGCTCGCAATCAACCTTGACGACCTTGTTCATTTCAGCAGGATCTATATCGGCGTGAAGGATAACGGCGTTTTCACCGAAATCTGCATAACTTCCCACAATGCGGTCGTCAAAACGGGACCCTATGGAAAAGATAAGATCGGCTTCCACCATGGCTTTATTGGCGTAGGCGGTTCCATGCATACCGAGCATTCCCAAACTCATTTCATGGGACTCGGGGAAGGCGCCCTTACCCAGCAGAGTATTAGTAACGGGAACATGTAAAATCTCAACCATCCGAGCTAATTCCTCATGGCAACCCGAGATGATCGCTCCATTGCCAACCAGCAGAATGGGCTTCTTAGCTGCCTTGAGGAGTTGCGCTGCACGGCTTATTTCGACGGGGTCTGGTGTCCCTGGAATCGAGTAACCTGGCAACTGAAAAGCAGCGGCGACGTCCGTCGCCACCACACTACTTGAGATATTCTTGGGTAAGTCAACCAGAACGGGACCTGGACGCCCAGAACGTGCCAAGTGAAAGGCTTCCCGCATGATTCGAGGAAGATCTGCCACATTTTTGACCAGATAAGAATGTTTGACTACTGGCTGGGTGATTCCGAAAATATCTGCCTCTTGGAATGCGTCTAGCCCAAGGTTCCATGTGGGAGTTTGCCCACTGATTACGATTAAGGGAACCGAATCGAGGAAAGCAGTAAAAAGACCGGTGATCGCGTTGGTTGCACCCGGGCCGGAAGTGACCAACGCAACGCCTACTTTTCCGGTTGCGCGGGCGTACCCGTCAGCCATATGAGTGGCACCCTGCTCGTGGCGGGTGAGGATAAGTTGGATGCTTCGTCCTACTAGAGCATCAAACACGGGAATGGCGTTGCCCCCTGGTAGGCCAAAAATGTACTCCACTCCCTCCTGAATGAGAACGTCTATCAGTGCATCGGCCCCGGTGCGAGTCGGGTGGGACATGTCTACCTCCAAAAAAACAAAAAAACAACTAAATAGTGGATAACACGCCAAAGAATGGTGAAAAATACTCCTCACGTCAAGAGATGTTTCGGTTAACAACTCAAATAACACTTAAAAAAAACAAAGAAATGTGAAAGTGTTGCCACAAAATTGGATAATACGTCCAAAAAACCTTACAAGTGACTCAGAGATCTTGCCTTGCTTTTCGCAGACGAGAAAGCTATTCTCATCCCTGATGCCTTCCGAAAAAGACTTGATCGACCGCGAATTTCCGGAGTTCTTCCGCTCTCTAGGTCTTATCTACAGGGAACGAAGTGAGGTACGCGAATCTCTGGTTTCCGGATACGATTGGTCCCACTCTCCCTATGCCCTAGACAACCAGAGCGAGTTCACTGAACTCACGGCAAAGTACGGACAAAAGCTTCGTCAAGGCTATCTCGCGCCCTTGCATCTACGCTACTTGAGCCAGGACTTGGGTTGGGGCGTTTTTGCCGGGGCTGATTTGGCTAGTGGGGATCTTCTCGGCGAGTATGCGGGTGTGATACAAGCCCTAACTGACGCGGCTGCCGAGGATACCGTTGACGGCCACTACCTCTCTGATTACTCCTGGAATTATCCCGACGAACTGCCAGATGGCACAGCCTTCGAGGTCAATGCCTTCCGCGAAGGTAACCTGCTACGTTTCGTTAATCATTCTCCGGTACCTAACAGCACTGTTGATCATACCTTGTTGGACGGCCTTTTTGTCACTTTCTTTCGCGTCATTCACCGGATACCCGCCGGGTCCCAAGTTTTTGTGGATTACGGGGAGGAATACTGGTCAGGTGGCTTTAGGACTTTGGTGCAGCTATGAGGCAGACGGAGGTGACCATCCGATGGTGGATGGCTGGGATTGGATTCTTTTACCTTGTTGGCTTGATCGCCCATGCAATCCCTGCTCTGAGGCAACCGTACATGCTTCTCCTGACCCCGGGATTTCTTTCTGTATCCGGGGGTTTGGTTGTCTGGTTGCATCTGTGTTCTGTTCCTGCGCTTCCTTTTTGGCGCTGGTTCGTCCCGGTCAGTGTTGCTACTCTGCTGATAGAGATTGCGGGTGTCTCGACGGGGCTGGTTTTTGGGCCCTACAGCTATACAGCAGTCCTTGGGCCCGCTGTCGCTGGTGTGCCTTTTTTGATCGGTCTGAACTGGGTACTAGTCGTCGCCGGTGCTTGTGCTTTTGTATCAATTTTATTCCCTCGCTGGCCTAGCTGGATAAGAACTATCCTCACAGGACTCTTCTGTGTCTGTTTTGATCTGTTGCTGGAACCGGTGGCGGTCCATCTTGGATACTGGGTATGGCATACGCCGGATATTCCAATTCAAAACTATTTGGCATGGGGCCTCATTGGCACTCTGGCGGCCTTGGGGGCTCCATTTGCTTCTAAAACCCCTCCTCGTAGCCCGCTAGCTTGGTATGTGTTCATTCAGACCACTTTTTTTGCGGGTATCGACCTCTGGATTCTTGTTGGATGGATTTCCTGAAAGCCTTCGGTTGGTTTTGCCTTTTTCTTCCGTTGTTGGTGCAAGCCCAAACTCTTACACCCGTTCTGGCTCTCGCTGTCTCTGCAGACAATACTCAGCTTGCCACAGGTACACTGGATGGTCTGCTAAGAGTCAGGGACCTTGCGACCGGAGAAGAACTGTATCGTCAGCTTCTTCAGGGTCACGAGGGGATCGCCACATTGGAGTTCGAAACCTTAGATTCTATCCTCATTGAAGCCCGCGATGGTTCGTTTTGGCGCTGGAGGGTGTCTTCTGGTAGGTTGCAATCGGCTACCGCGCGGGAGACCACGGAACGCAAGAAGGAAGCGTTGTCCCCCAATAAGACTCTGACCGCGAGGCTAGATCAAAATGGGCTTCTCCGAGTCATAGAACTTGTCTCCGGAAAACTGGTGGCTGAATCGGCTGTTGGGGAGGCTCGGACCATGATCTGGACAGCTTTTGGTATTCTCCTATTGTACGATCAGGCTCTGGTACTTCGTACAACACGCCTCGAAAAGCTTTGGTCACTTTCTTTACCATCGAGACCCTCTGCTGTGGCAGTGCAGGGCGTACATTGGGCAGTCGCCCTTTTTGATGGTCAGATTTTGGCCGGTGAAAGTGACGGCCAATCGACTGTCATTTGGAAAGCCCATTCTTCAGCCATCAACGCTGTTGCCTGGGCAGATGACCACCGGTTGGTTACCGCCGGCGCGGATTCAATTGTCTCAATCTGGTCCTATCCGGGTGCAAAAGTCCTCGGTAAAGTTCTTCCCTGAGCCGTTTTGTCAAGAAGTTTCTGCAGATTGACATGTAATTTCTTCCATGCAAAACTGATTTTGCCTCAGGGAGGACCCGATGAAAATTGATAAAGTTAAGTTTAAAGACGGTGTGATCGGGCGCCTGAAACGGCATTTTGGAAAACAGCTGGAAGAAGCCTCTGCCCAAGAAATCTATTCAGTCGTATCGGATACCGCCATGGCTCTCATTCTTGATCAATGGCTGGAAACTCGACGGGTTACCTTCGATCAAGGGGCGAAGCAAGCCTTTTATCTGTCCGCAGAGTTTCTGATGGGTCGTGCCCTAAGCAATAATCTTGTTAACATGACAGCCGAGAGCGATGTTCGTGAACTCCTTGCCGAATTGGGCGTCGACTACAACGCCGTGGAAGATAAGGAGTCCGATGCAGGGCTTGGAAACGGCGGATTGGGCCGCCTTGCTGCCTGTTTTCTGGACTCACTTTCGACGTTAGACTTACCCGGGCACGGTTATGGAATCCGCTACCGTTACGGGATGTTTCAGCAAAAAATTGAAAACGGCTTTCAGGTTGAACGGCCCGAACTTTGGTTGGATGAGCGTGATCCGTGGGGTATACGCAGGTCCGACCAGTCTGTGGTGGTTAAGTTTGGTGGCCAAGTGGCTATTCACAAGGATTCCGAAGGTAAGGAACACTACACGCGGGAAAACTCTGAGAACATTCGGGCCATTCCCTATGACACTCCAATCGTCGGTTACGACACAAAGACCGTAAACACCCTCAGGTTATGGCAGGCAGAGGCCGTCGACGGTTTTGACCTCCAACTCTTCAACGAGATGCAGTATCAGAGGTCCGTCGAGCGCGCAAACTCCGCAGAAGATATTAGCCGTGTGCTTTATCCCAATGATTCCGGACCTCAGGGCAAGGCGCTCCGGCTTCGCCAACAGTACTTTTTCGTCTCTGCGTCTTTGCAAGACATTGTCCTCAACTACAAAAAGAAGTTTGGAGACAACTTCAGTCTTTTTCCCGACAAAGTGGCCATCCAGCTCAACGATACTCACCCGGTGGTTGCTATCCCTGAACTCATGCGTCTGCTGATCGATTGGCAGAAACTACCGTGGGATGTTGCTTGGAGCATCACAACGCGGACCTGTGGCTATACCAATCATACCATTCTGTCGGAAGCCCTCGAAAAGTGGCCCATCGGCCTGTTCCAAAGTCAGCTGCCACGCATCACGATGGTCGTCGAAGAAATCAACCGGCGGTTCATTGAAGAGCTTCGACAAAAGTACCCGAACGACTCGGGAAAACACCGCCACATGGCAATTATAGGGGACGGTGTGGTCAAAATGGCTTGGCTCGCCATCCACGGCTCGCATTCTGTCAACGGTGTAGCGGCGCTTCATACCGAGATCCTCAAGAACCAAGAACTGAAGGACTGGTACGAGTTGTACCCCGAAAAGTTTAACAACAAGACAAACGGTGTGACACAAAGGCGCTTTCTTCAGAAGGCAAATCCGCTCTTGGCCAGCCTCTTGAATGAAAAGATTGGTCCGACATGGGTAAAGGACCTAGCGAAAATTTCCAAGTTCAAAGAGTTTTCTGAAGATGGCGCAGTGATTCGTAAACTCGCCGAAATCAAACGTGCCAACAAGGTGCGGCTCTCGGACTATCTCAAAGTTTCCCAAGGAATATCACTAAATCCAGACTCGCTTTTTGATGTGCAGGTAAAGAGGTTGCACGAGTACAAACGGCAGATGCTCAACATTCTTCATGTGATGTACCTCTATAACCAGATCAAGGAAAACCCCAACCAGCCGGTGGTGTCTCGGACCTTCCTTTTTGGCGCCAAGGCTGCCTCGGGCTATCGCCGGGCCAAAAACATCATCAAGCTAATCAATACTGTCGGCTCAGTGATCAATCAGGATCCCCTTACCAAGGGTAAACTCGAGGTGTATTTCTTGGAAAACTACCGGGTATCACTTGCTGAGAAGATTATTCCCGCTGCCGATGTGTCTGAGCAAATTTCTACCGCGGGAAAAGAGGCCTCAGGAACTGGCAACATGAAGTTCATGATGAACGGAGCACTAACGCTTGGAACCCTCGACGGCGCAAACGTTGAGATTGCACAGGAAGCCGGAGAAGATAACTGCTTCATCTTTGGTCTGAAGGCTGAAGAAGTAGCAAGCCTTACTGCCTCTCAATCCTACAGTCCCTGGGCAATTCTCGACGAGTATCCTGAAATCAAGCAGGCAGTGAATCAACTGATTGACGGCACATACAACTCTGAAGCATTCGACCTGTTCAAAGAACTCTATGATTCGCTGATGTTCGGCGTTGAAGGAAACTCTCCAGACCAGTATTTTGTCCTAAAAGATTTTCCACAATACATAGAGGCGCAACAAAGGATTTCAGAGGCCTATCGGGACCAGACCAAGTGGCACCGCATGGCGCTGATGAACATAGCCTCGAGTGGGAAGTTCTCGTCAGACCGAACTATTGCGGAATATTCCCGGGAAATATGGAAAATCAAGCCAATCCAATGGGAGTAGGGCGACAGTCGGGAGCGTAGCGAAAAAAAAAGCCGCCCAGCAAAGCTGCGCGGCTTGATCGGCTGGCATTGCTGCCTCGAGGTCAGTTGGCTACGAGGTAGGCCTCTAGCTCCAGATCTTCTGAAGGCGTTTGAAGTTTTCCGAGGGCCTTTTTCTCAATCTGGCGGATACGCTCTTTCGTTAGTTGGAATTTTTCACCTATTTCTTTGAGGCTGAGAGGTTTCTGGTCATTAAGCCCGAAACGCAACTGCAGGATTCTCGATTCCTTGGGGGAGAGAGATTCCAAGGCGTTGTTCAGGTTTTCTTTAAGGGAGGAGTAAACAGTACTCATCTCCGGCGACTGATGAGATAAATCTTCAATGAAGTCACTGAGCACCGAAGTATCCCTGTCGTTGTACACGGGGGTCTCGAGGGATATCATTTCCCTGCTGATGTCCAACAGGTCCCTGACTTGGGTTTCGTTCATACCTAAGCGGCGAGCAAGCTCTCGGTCTTCTGGCTCATTTCCATTTTCGGAGAACATTTCTTTGCGCATTTTCTCGATCTGAACAAGTTCGTTCGCTCTATTGAGAGGAAGACGAATGGTGCGCGACTTCTCACAAATGGCTTTCAGAATCGACTGACGGATCCACCAAACGGCATAGGATATAAAATGGTAACCTTTATCGACGTCGAACCGCTCGATTGCATTAATCAGACCGATGTTTCCTTCACTGATCAGGTCGTCCAAAGGGAGACCTTGATTCTGGTATTTCTTGGAAACATTGACCACGAACCTGAGGTTGGATGCAACGAGTTTGTCTTTGGCCCTTTGGTCGCCTGTCGCAGCGAGGCGGGCGTAGTGTTCTTCTTCCTGTCGGGTCAACAGCGGAACCTTGTTTATCTCTTTCAGGTACATCGACAGTGAGTTTTCACCATCGTACGGTACGGTTTGCATGATTCTTCGCTTCATTTCCTGGCCTCCCAGAGTGCTTACTCTTAGCAATATACGTGCCAATAAGATTTAAATCCAACAAGAATCGATTTTAAATACATTCCCAATATGAACTTAAGCGATAACTGCTTAAGAGCTCATTTCACCTTATCAGATTGTGTACAATGGAAAAAGAGTCAATTTGACCCGTTTGACCTCTGGGTCACCTATTCCGTGTCAAAATCTCCCTCCGGAGGGTCAGGGCCGAGAAACCGTGTTGGAACGACTCACCGATTTTCTTGACCCCGCACTGAGGAATCGGTATATTGTGGAAATCCAACAAAATAAGGGGGGTACTCCATGGAACTGAAGCCTCTTGGCGACCGCGTTCTCATAAAAGTCGAAGAAGCAGAGAAGAAGACAGCTTCTGGACTGTTCATTCCTGACAATGCCCAGGAAAAAACGCAAAAAGGGACCGTCGTAGCGGTCGGTACAGACAAGGATGTCATCACCGTCAAGGTGGGACAGAAGGTCATGTACGATCAGTACGCTGGCACAAAAGTCAAAGTGGGTCAGGACGAACACCTGATTGTGAAGATGGCTGATATTCTCGCGGTTATTGGATAACGCTGAGACCTCGCAAGCTAGCACCTCCCTAGGGAGGTGTTTTTTTTTGCTGGATTCCCTAAGATGCCGCTATGAGCACTGGACCAACTATTTCAAGCCGGGTTTCACGGGTACGCGAGCGAATGACTTTGGCCGCGCAGAAATGCGGCCGTTCCGCTGAGGAAGTTCAACTTCTCGCGGTTACAAAAACCCGTTCTGTATCTGAGATTCGGGAATTGCTTGGATGCGGCTTATCAGAGTTCGGCGAAAATCGGATCTCTGAAGCGAACGCTAAAATGGAACTGTTTCCTCAGGTTGTCGGTTGGCACATGATTGGGCACCTTCAGTCAAATAAGGTTCGTGATTGCGGCGGATTTGGCTGCGTCCAGTCGGTCGATCGTGCTAAAATTGTTACTTCGCTGGAGCAACTCTCGGTTAACGCAGCAGTAAGGCTCCGTGTTCTGCTCGAAGTAAACACCGGTGGAGAGGAGCAGAAAGGCGGCACCCATACGTGGGACGATCTGTTGGCGCTGGCGGACGAACTACTGAAATGCACACACCTGAATTGGGAAGGCCTCATGACAATGGCTCCATTCTCGCCATCGGAGGTTGTGGTGCGCCCCTGTTTCGCACGCTTATTTGAGCTTCGAGAGCGATTGAGAGCGCGTTTCCCCGAGCAGGCGTTGCCCTTGTTGTCCATGGGAATGTCGAACGATTTCGAATGGGCAATTCAAGAAGGCTCCACCATGGTCCGAATTGGGACTCTCTTGTTTGAGGATAGACCATGAAAGTCTTGGCGGCTGTTCTCATGCTGGCTTTAGTGCCTTCTCTTGGCTCGCAAGAAATATCCGCCAATAAGAGCTCAAATTCCACTATTCCTTCTGAAGGTGCAATGCCCGTTGAATACAGAGCCAACGAGTTTCCTGACTGGGCAGTAGAGCTTCGGCGCGCCGAGATCATCACAGTAGGAGCCTTCCCCTTCGTATTTCTGTTCTCTGGGCTATCGTTTGACATCGTCTATTGGTCATCGAACGGCTTCCTTGCGGCTTATTTGCCTTGGCCAGTTGGCCCGGGTACCTCCTCCTGGACCGTCACGGCAAACGCGAACGAACTTGCGTCCAAGAATCTTGTTCTTGTTACCTCGACACTTCTTGTTTCAATCGCGATTTCTTTGGCCGACTACGCTCTTCGTTTTTGGCTCCCCGAGGGAAACCCTTGAGCGACCGCCATCGCCTAGAAGCCGAGGTTCAATTTCTGGAATCTCCCGTCCGTTTAGACAAATATGTTTCCGAGCACCTAGGCCTTTTCCCGCGCACCCAGTATGAGCGTCGGGCCGTCGAAGTGCTGCTCCACGCCAAGCCGGTCAAAGCGTCTTACAAACTGCGGGGCGGTGAAATAATCACCGTGGGCTGGAATGACCTTCCTGATATTTCAATGGAACCCCAAGACCTGCCGCTAGATATTCTTTACGAGGACTCAACGACTCTGGTTGTCAACAAGCCCCGGGGAATGGTCGTGCATCCAGCCCAAGGTAACTGGACAGGAACTTTGGTACAGGGTCTGTTGTTCTACGTCAAGGAACTTGAAGAGGAGTTTCACGACACTGACCTGCGCCCCGGTATCGTTCATCGTCTTGACAAAGACACAACCGGTGTCTTGGTGACCGCCAAGTCTGCTTCCGCACTTGAGCATCTATCATCACAGTTCCGAGATCGCACGACCCACAAGACCTACTATGCTGTGCTCAAGGGAGTTCCCCGTGAAAAGCAGGGGCGCCTCGAGACCTCTCTAAGGCGCGATCCACTTCACCGTCAGAGGTTTGCTGTCGCCCCTCGCGGTACTGGAAAAATCGCTGTCACCGACTGGAAAGTTCTCGCGGCAGCGGGCAACTACAGTCTTGTGGTGTTTTTACCCCAAACGGGCAGAACCCATCAGTTAAGAGTTCACGCTCAGCATTTGCATTGTCCCATCCTTGGCGACCCGATTTACTCCCGACCTGATCCTCATCGACCGAATGCTCCACTGATGTTGCATGCCGCTCGGCTGGAAATCATACTTCCCGATGAGGTGGCTCCCCGATCGTTTCAGGCCCCACTTCCCGAGGACTTTCGAAAAGTCCTGCGAGGTCTCGGACTTCCAGACCCGCCGATTTGCGTACCCGGTTGAAAAGTTTCTCTCCGCGCATCAATGATGGCGGTCCTTCGCCGGGAAAAATCAGTGTGTCATCCTGCCAAGTGAAGAACCGGCGCTCGAGTGCAATGGCCATGTTGGCCCTGGTGTAGGCGCTGCTAGTTCTTGGGGGTTGTCCTGCAGAGAGCAAATCGCCGCAAAAAACCCAGTTTCCTACTCTGTAAGCCACCGAGTCATTGCTGAGTTCCGGGAAACATAAAGCATCGACCCTAAAGTTCCCCAGTTGTAAGTGCGTTCCAGGGTTGACAGTCTGGCAGGGAAAATCGAGAACCCGGTCATTCCTGCTGAAAAGTTCAGCATCGTAGACCTTTTTGAGTGTTCTCAATCCACGCAGGTGTTGGGGCTGACAACGGGTGATCAGGACCCATCGGATTGTGTATTCATTGTCCTCAATGGCCTCGAGGAGTCGAACATCGAGAACTCCGGGGTCGACAAGTATTGCATCACCACCGTTGTCGGGTCCGAGGACGTAAGTATTGGAAAAGTTTTCCACGGAATAGTGGAAGACCAATTTCATGGCGTCCTGGTTACCTCGTCAAACTCGGCTTCATCGTCATTGCTGTAGCGAAAATCAACCTGTTCCAAACGCGATCCGGTGAACTGGGTTTTCTTGAGGTTGCAGTCAACGAACTGAACCCCCTTCAGTTGCGCGCCTACAAACCTGGAAAAGTACAAGTCACTTTCTGAAAACAAGCAATCTGAAGCTTCCAAGGAATTAAAGTTAACGTGTAACAGGTCGCTTCCGGTCCAGTCAACTTTCTTCAGTTGTGCCCCAGAAAATGAACAAAAGAGCAAGGTAACACCTTTCGCACTCACATTTGACCACCGGCTGAAGTCAAAAAAACAGTGTCGGAAACTTGCACCATCAAGGTTCATATCACTAAGTTCCGAGCCCATGAAACTGCAGCCGTCGAAAGATTTTCCCGACCAATTCTGGCCAGCAAAGGGTACTCTATTGAGAGAAAGGCTTTCGAACACTCGCGAATCTGACAGCATTGTCGACAGAATGCCCAAATGAGAGGCCGAATCAGGGAGGTGTCGTACACAAAACTCCGATCCGTGTACCACGTGCCGCCTACACTGAAGGTGCTTACAGTTGCGGTTCTCAAACATGAGGCAAGTCTAGCCCAAGAGTTTGACAAAAAGAAGTGGTTTTGCCATAGTGCCTCATGGAACAAAGAAGTCTTTTCCTGAACCTTTCTCCTTTGGACCATCGCTACTATCTGGCTAACCGAGACCTATTCGACCGTCTGGGGTCATACCTCAGCGAAGAGGCTGCCGTGAAATATGCGGTCCGCTGTGAAGCCGCCCTTCTGTATGCCCATATCGACTCCCGTTTTCCGGCCGCAGAGCGAGAGCGGCTAAAGGCCTCGGTAGGGGCGCTCGAAGCACAAGTGTCACCCGAAGCGGTTTACGCAGAGGAAGAGAAAACCCAACACAATGTTCGGGCGTTGGTCAATGTCATCAAGCTTCATCTCCCTGAAGAATTAGTCCCCTATGTGCACTTGGGAGCCACTTCTGTTGACATGCTCGACACTGCCAATGCGCTCAAAATCCAAGACGCCGTATGTGGCGTCATAGTGCCCTTGTTGGCAGAGTTGGTGACTTCACTTAGTGTCTTAGCCCGGGGTGAGGCCCATACACCCCAGATCGGGCGCACCCACGGGCAGTTTGCGGTGCCAATCACTGTCGGCTTCGCAATCGCGGAATACATTTCGCGTCTGGGAAAGTCTGTCCTTGAAATCCAGCGTTTGTCGGGGAACCTGAAAGGGAAGTTTGCGGGGGCCGTAGGGGCCTACAACGCTACCAGTGTGATGACTGCCGATCCACAGGGGCTGGAGAGGGAGGTTCTCGCTTACCTTGGACTTGAGCCTTCTGAACACTCTACCCAATTGGTCGAACCCGAATATTTGCTCCGCCTTCTTTTAGAACTCAATGTTGCGTTTGGAATCGTTGCCAATTTGGCCGACGACCTGCGCAACCTTCAGCGGTCCGAGATTGGAGAGTTTCGCGAGCACTTCTCCGTCACGCAGGTAGGGTCCTCGACGATGCCGCAAAAGCGTAATCCATGGAACTCCGAACACGTCAAAAGCTTATGGAAAGCGTTTGCTCCTCGTGTGATGACATTTTTTCTGGATCAAATCTCCGAGCATCAGCGAGACCTCACAAACTCGGCCTCCGGGCGGTTCGTGGCAGACTATCTGGCTGGATTTGTGGCCGCCATTTCCCGCATGAAAAAAGTTATCTCCACCTTGGTGATCGATAGGTCACGGCTAGATGAGAACTTAAGCCGCGGCGCTGGAGATTTGGTTCTTGCCGAATGCGTGTACATTCTCCTTTCTCTGGCCGGAGAGCCGGAGGGTCACGAGATTGTACGGCTGATCACCCTTGAGTGCGACCAGCAAAAACGTCCGCTCATCGAAGCACTCAAGAGTCGTCCAGAAGTATGGGCAAAAGTGACAGCACAGCTGAAAGATTCAAACGGCTGGGACGCAAACCATTTCTTTTCCCACCCTGAACTGTACCACGGTCAAGCGCCCTTGAAGGCAGTGGTTTTAGCGGAAAAGTACGAGGCCCTTATGAAACCATTGTTGGGGGTTCACCTTTGATCCCGCTGGAAGAATCGCTCAGTTACGACGATGTCCTGTTGCAACCAGGGTTCGCCAATTTTTTGCCCCATGAAGTCGAAGTGCTGACTCGCCTTACGAAAAGAATCTCTCTCAATATACCCATACTCGCTGCGGCGATGGATACCGTATCGGAAGACCGCTTGGCCATTGCGTTGGCGTTAGAAGGTGGCGCAGCGGTGATCCATCGGAATCTGTCGCCGCAGGCCCAGGCGGAACACGTGGGAAGAGTGAAACGTTACTTGAACTGGGTCATCGAGAACCCGGTTGTCGTGCGAAAGGGCGAAACTGTAGATCAGGTTCAGAAGATTATGATTCAGTACGGAGTTTCTGGCCTGCCTGTTGTCGATCACGACCGAAAACTTGTTGGCATCATCACAGGAAGGGATCTGCGGTTCTGCACCGATTACACCCAACTCGTCGAAGACGTAATGACCAAGAATCCGGTCGTCGAGGTGGGTACGGTAAGCCTTGCTACCGCCGAAGAAAAGTTTAACCGCTTCAAGATCGAGAAACTTCCTGTGGTTGATGGGGAAGGGCGACTCATCGGACTGGTAACCGTGAAGGATATGGAAAAGCATCAGGCTTTTCCCCATGCAAGTCTCGATGAAAGCGGTCGCCTTGTCGTTGGAGCTGCCATCAGTCCTCAGGACTGGGAAAAACGTATACCACTGTTGTTACAGTCGAGAGTGGACTTCGTGGTGCTCGACACTGCACATGGCGACAGTGCCAACGTGGTCGTGGCCGTGAGGGACATCAAGCAAAGGTTCCCCGAGATTCAGGTGATAGGCGGCAATGTTGCTACCCGGGCGGGCACCAGACGCCTGATTGATGCCGGTGCCGATGGCATCAAGGTTGGGGTCGGACCCGGCTCAATTTGTACAACCCGCATCGTGGCAGGAATAGGGGTGGCGCAATTTTCCGCGGTCTATGAGTGTGCGGACGAGGCGGCCAAATCGGGGATACCCGTGATCGCCGACGGCGGCATCAAGTTTTCCGGTGATATTGTCAAAGCCATAGGTGCTGGTGCCGGGACGGTGATGTTGGGTAACCTTTTTGCGGGACTGAAGGAAGCTCCTGGCAAAGAGATTATTTTCGAGGGGCGGATTTTCAAGGAATACCGAGGAATGGGCTCTTTGGGAGCCATCAAAGAGGGCTCGGGTGACCGCTATGCTATGGATAAAAAGTCTGATCCGGTTCCCGAAGGGATTGAGGGCCGTGTACCATTCAAGGGCGACCTCAAGCCCTTTGTGCACCAATTGGTCACCGGACTCAAAAAAGGAATGGGTTACACTGGTTGCAAGACCCTCGAAGAATTGCGTCACTATCGCCAGTTCGTTCGCATCAGCGCGGCCGGCCTTAGAGAAAGCCATGCCCACGACGTTTATATCACCCAAGAATCGCCCAACTACTCCCGCACCTGAAGGAATAAGCCATGAATATTGTCGTTGTCGGCGCCCAGTGGGGTGATGAAGGAAAAGGCAAAATTGTCGATTTTCTTTCAGAAAAAGCGGAACTGGTCGTCCGTTTTTCAGGGGGGGCCAACGCCGGCCATACCATCATCCATGGAGACAAGATCTATAAGCTTCACCTGATACCTTCAGGTATCGTCAGCCCTGGCAAGATTTCATTGCTTGGAGCCGGAATGGTGATCGACCCGGTTGCCCTGTTTGCCGAGCTCGATGAGTTATCGTCGGCCGGGATAGTCTGGACAGGACGGGTCTTCATCAGCGACCGTGCCCACCTGGTACTTTCAACCTACCAGAAACTAGATCAGCAAATGGAATCAGACAGACGCATCCCCATTGGTACAACCGGGAGAGGAATAGGCGTCACCTATGCTCTCAAGGCGCACCGGGATGGGCTTCGAGTCGGTGACTTATTCAGCGAAAAAGCCTGGGGCCATCTTCGACCGGCCGAAAAAGAATTTCTGGCCCCCTTTCGAGACCGCATGAAGCCTCTTGTGGTTGATCAAGCGGCTTTCATGCGACAGAGAAAAGGAAGTCCTACCCTTTTTGAGGGTGCCCAAGGGGTGCTGCTCGATCTCGATTGGGGAACCTATCCTTTCGTCAGTTCCGGCTATTCGGCCGCAGGTGGCGCTGCCCTTGGAGGTGGAATCGGTCCTCGGGCTATCGACCGCGTGTATGGCGTTTTCAAGGCCTATACCACCCGGGTCGGCAACGGGCCGTTTCCCACCGAGTTCAGGCCCGAACGGGATGGACAATTGGGCGACCAGATTCGCTCAATTGGCAAGGAATACGGGGTGACCACGGGCCGGGCGCGGCGAACCGGATTCCTCGACCTAGTTGCGCTTCGCTATGCTTGCTGGACCAACAGCCTCGACGGGTTGGTGATCACTAAACTTGATATCTACGACACTTTCGATACCATCAAGGTATGCACCGGCTACCAGATCGACGGTAAGGTTGTGGTGGATTTTCCGACCACCATTGAGGCACTTGAAAAGGCTATTCCGGTCATCCAAGAGTTTCCGGGCTGGAAGACTGATCTGAGCATCCTCCGGACTTTCGAACAGCTTCCCGTGGAAGTCCATGAATACTTAAAGTTTATTGAGTCCTTTGTTGAGACACCCATCACTGTCCTCTCCGTGGGTCCAGACAAAAAGCAGACATTCCAGAGGAGTGATCCGTGGACACCGTCCTGATTTTGGACTTTGGTGGCCAGACCTGCCAGCTCATAGCGCGTCGACTGCGTGAAGTGGGTGTGTTCACCGAAATAGTTGCTTTTGATACACCATGCACTCCTGAATTGTTAAAGGGAGTGAAGGGGCTGATCTTCTCTGGGTCGCCTTATTCAGTGTACGAGCCCGAGGCTCCGAAGGTTGATCCTGCGTACCTTGAGGTGGGAATACCCATCTTGGGAATTTGCTATGGTTTTCAGTTGTTGACGCAAACGCTGGGAGGAAAAGTGAAGGGCCAAACGTTAAAGGAATATGGCCGGGTGCCTCTTCGTGTTTTGCAACCCGATCCCTTATTTGAAGCAGTCGGGCAAGGCTTTCAAAGTTGGATGAGTCATGGAGACAGTATAGAGGTTCTTGCTCCGGGCTTTGAGCTAGTCTGCGAATCAGATCATCACCCAGCTGCAGCGCGACATCGTTCCTTTAAGTTTTGGGGAATCCAGTTCCATCCTGAGGTAAGCCACTGCGAATACGGCACCCTGATTCTGTCCAACTTCGCCCTCGGTATTTGTGGTGCTAAGGCGGAATGGTCCATGGATCGATACCTCGAACTTGAAGGAGATAAGGTCAAAGCACAAATCGGTTCCCGGCCAGTTCTCCTGCTGATTTCAGGCGGAGTTGACTCCACAGTGGCTGCAGTGATGTTGCTCAAGGTGCTGTCACCCGAGCAAGTTCATCTCATGTATATTGATACTGGCCTAATGCGACAAGGTGAGTCCAAAGAGGTGGAGTCCATTTTGCGCACTCTGGGAGCACGCTATGTGCACCTTGTCGATGCCGAGGAACGCTTCCTTGGAGCCCTGAAGGGCTTGGAAGAGCCGGAGGCCAAGAGAAAAGCTATCGGTGACACCTTCATCAGGGTCCAAGAGCAAGAGGTGGCACTCCTCAATTTGTCGGACTATTACTTGGCACAAGGCACCCTTTATACCGATCTCATTGAGTCGGGAAAGGGTGTTGGCAAGAAGGCAAAGGTAATCAAGAGCCATCACAATGTGAGCTCTCCACTCGTGGAAGCCAAACGCAGAGCCGGACTGATCGTAGAGCCCCTTGGGATGCTCTATAAAGACGAAGTTCGGCTCTTAGGTGAGCGACTCGGCCTACCCGAATCGGTGATTTGGCGCCATCCATTTCCCGGTCCCGGTCTCGGCATCCGTATTCTTGGAGAGGTGACAAAGGACAAGTGCGAAATCCTGCGACAAGCCGACGGGCTCTATATAGTCGAGCTTAAAAAACGCGGACTCTATCGCCAGATTTGGCAAGCCTTTTCGGTGCTATTGCCGGTTCGCTCGGTGGGAGTTACCGGGGATGCGCGCGATTACGGGTATGTGTTGGCTCTCCGCGCCGTCACTTCAAAAGATGGGATGACTGCGGATGTGTTTGATTTTCCCTTTAAGGACCTCCTGGAAATCTCCAGCTTGATCACCAATCAGGTGAAGGCTGTTGGCAGAGTCACCTACGATATTTCTTCGAAGCCCCCTTCAACAATTGAGTGGGAATAGGTTTTTGCCGATAGAGCCAACAAGAGGTGTCCCTTGATTTTTCGGCATTGGAGTGAATTGGTGCAAAACTTGGAAGATCCCCGCAAAGACGCTTGGCTTTACCGTTGGTCAGGACTCGACGCCCAGTCCCAGTCAACCTGGGAAAGGGAACCGGAATATGGCGCCTTTATTGACTGTGATGGCAACCTGCATTCGGGAATCCAAAGCGCAGGAGCTATGCTTCACTCGGAAAACCCTGCCGAGTTAGAGCTCTGTGCTGAATTACTCTCCAAGGCCCAGCAAGACGGAGCGAAGGTATTTTTCTTGGATTGGGGCACCCAGACTGCTCCTTGGCCGGTTCTGTTTGCAATCTGGGAAGAGTGGGAGAAAAATAACCTCCTCCTCGCCTGGGGGCCGGTTCAAGTTAGCTATGAACTAGCAGACCGATGGATCTCCCCGGCCTTTATGATTTTCTGTGAGCATCCGGCTAATGAACTTCTGAACTGGGCGGAAGTTGGTGGCCACCAGACCGATGCAAGTTCGACCAACCCCAAAGCTCCACTTTCACTCTTGGCCAGGGCTCAGGCTCTGCGCGACGCCAATGTTTCCTCCCCAGTTGCTGAAGAACTTCCCATGTTGCCCTTTACCCTAGATAGTCTGACAGATGAAGGTTTTCGGTGGCCCTCAGGAGTTGTGGGCTAATCTTGACAGAATGGGCCAGACGAGCTAGTTTACCAAACACGAACAGTGGAGGCATTGGATGGCCAAGAAAGGTATTTCGAAGAACGCTCGTCGAGAAGGGGCTCAGGAACTTCTCAGCAAATGGGGCGGGAAGATCCGCATGAAGTCAGTTTTTGAGAATGGTAAAATGCGTCACGTGGCAATTTGCGAGAAATCGGGTAACACAGCCCGTCGACCTTCCGAATTAATGGACTAGTCTGTCGCAAACCCAAAAAACCGGCTGTGCCGGTTTTTTTTTGCCCAGTCTCTGATCTGATTTACGGGAGATCAAACACATAGTGGAACTCGTGGCGGTACGGCTTGGCCGGCTCTACCGTGATGGGATCCCACTCAGTATGATTTGGCGTGTCGGGGAACCTCTGCGGCTCTAAACAGAGTGCAGCATGGGCAAGCAGTGACTTACCCTTGCGCCCCACAGTTCCCGACAAAAAGTTTCCTGTATAGAACTGAAATCCACTTTGATCCGTAAACAACCTCAAACACCGACCAGATTGAGGATGATGAACCCGTGCGACTTCTTTGGGAACAACCAAAGGTTTGTTTTCTGTCTGCAAGACGAAACAATGGTCGTAGCCTATTCCTACTTGTTGAAGATCCTGCCCAATGGGTTTTGGCCGCCGAAAGTCAAAAGCAGTTCCTCCAACGGGAATCAAACGTCCCGTTGGTATGAGCTCCGAATCTGATTCAACCACGTGAGAAGCCTCTGTCGAAAACATGTGATCGAGAATCTGGGGATGGTTGGGACCACCTAAATTAAAATAGGTGTGATTAGTCAGGTTGACTGGGGTCGGTTGGTCACTATGGGCCTCGAACACCGTCTTAAGCGCATTATGGCCGTCCAGGCTCACTCGGCAACTGACTTCAAGAGCCCCTGGATAACCCTGATCACCGTCAGGACTCTTCAGGGAGAATGTGATGCCGGCTTCCAAGGGATTCTGCCACATTTCCGACTTCCACACCTTGGTGTGAAAACCACCGGAGCCTCCGTGAAGGTGATGCAAACCGTCATTGGCTTCCAGGTGGTAGGCTTTAGGACCAAGAGTGAACGTCGCCTTCGCGATCCGGTTGGCAACCCGTCCCACCATAACACCGAAAAACGGTTTGTTGGTGAGCCAGGCAAGCTCCTCGTCAAAGCCCTGCGTAATTTCCAGCCAAGTGGTGCCCGAATCACGCACTTGAATAGACCGAATGGCTGCCCCAAGGCTCGACAAACTCACCCGAACTTGGGAGTTCTCAAGAAGATAGAGACAGGCACCCGATGAGTCCTGTACCCTTACAAGGCTAACAGTCGCAGTCATTCTTTGGCTACTGAGTTTTTTTCGTCCAGAAGGTGCTTATACTTTTCCTCCACCACCTTTCGTTTGACGCTCAGCTTTTGGGTCAGTTCATCCCCCACTTTGAAAGGAGTCTTCAGCGCCACAAAGTTCGAGATCGACTCGAAGGGTTTGAATCCGGTTTCGCGATTAACAAGTCGTCGGATTTCTTTGTTCAGTTCTTGGAGCACCCTGTTGTGCCTGATCGAGTCGCCCTGCTGCAACATCACCTCATCCCACCCAAGTTTCATTTTTTCAAGCAACTGTTTGAGCTTGTCATGGTTGACGGCGATGAGTGCTTCAAGGTTTTTCTTGTCTTGACCCAAAACGATTACATGGTCGATGAGATCCGACTCCTGAAGTTTTTCCTCGATTGGTTCGGGTTCGATGTTTTCCCCTCCAATAAGAACAATGGTGCTCTTGGCTCGTCCCGTGATGACATAATCACCGCTCCAAGTCAGCGCGCCAAGGTCGCCGGTGTTGAGCCAACCATCGGCCGACAAAACCTCGGCAGTAGCCGTAGGGTTTTTGTAATATCCTTTCATGACATTGGGGCCACGCACGTGAATTAGACCTTTCTGAGCAAGTTTTGCCTCACTTCCGTCTTCCCTGACTATGCGAACTTCCACCTCGTCGAGAGGAATGCCAATCGATGTGGGCACATTCCTTTCAATCCGCCGAGTTATTGAACCGGGAGAACTCTCGGTCATTCCATACGCATTCACGAGAGTAATGCCAATGGTGTTGAAAAAATGGTCGACGTGAACGGGTAGCGACCCGCCTCCTGAGAAGGAAGCGCGCAAGCGTCCTCCAAGCACCGCACGCATGGGTTTCAAAGCTTTGAGTGCCAGCCAGTTGAAGGGAGAGAGCAATATCCATGATACAAGGTGGAAAGGAGTTAGAAGCGACAAGGGGAAGGGGTTCTTCAGGCTAGCCCGCCACCCTTTCAGTGCCAGTCCATTACGGTAACGGGTTTGGGTAATGAACACGAAGGCCAGTATCAAACTCTTTTTGAGGCCTTCTTCTTTCAGAATTTTCTCACGAATCTTTCCGTAAATCAGTTCCCACACCCGGGGAACCGAGGCGATGATTGTCGGTTTTTCGCGCACTACATCTTCGGCCATTGTCCGAACGCTCGAGTAGTAGATCATCATGACACTGGCTGTGGTGCAGAACTCGAAGGCTCTTTCATAGACATGCCATATGGGAAGAATGGAAACAGTCACCTCTTGAGCTTCAGGAACGACGTGCAACAGGGGGCTTATGGCTCGGACGTTGTGGAGGAAGTTTGCGTTGGTCAGGGTTACACCCTTAGGATTTCCAGAAGTTCCGCTGGTGTAAATGATCGAGGCTATGTCTTCAGGTTGCCGTTGTCCTCTTAGGGTAGCCATTAGTTCAGGTTTCTTGGAAAGGAGAGCTCTTCCGAGTTCTTTTAGGTGGGCAAAGTCCATGATGCGGTCTTTCCATTTCGGTGGAGCTTCCGCCTGAGATGAACTCAAGCTGTCCATGAGAAAGACTTTTTCCGGGCGGGTTAGATCCTGTGAACCAAACTCCGCCAAAAGACTCAATAGGTTCGTCACTCCCTCGACGATGAGGAAGCGGGAATCGGAATGCTCGAAGATAAACTTCTGCTCTTTGGGAGAGGTGTCAGAGCCACGGGGCACAGAGGGCGCACCAACTGTAAGTAGGGCCTGATCCGTAACGGCCCACTCATAACGGTTATCTGCGAACAGTGCCACGTGGTCTCCGGCCTGGAGTCCCACAGAAATCAGTCCGGCGGTCAGTTCGCTGATATCACGATAGAAATCTGTCCAAGTTTTTATGATGAAATCATTGCCTTGTCTAAACTTATGGGAGGCTTGTGCAGAAAATACCCGTGCATTGCGTTCCGGAATATCGCACAAAACTCGAAAACGATAGAAGTCTTTCAATGCTGTTCTTCCTCCACAGAGCCTCAAGCTTAATCCCGCTGGTTGAATCTGTCCAATGGTTCCGGACTACCTTGCTTGACAGGGCGGTTTTGAGCAAAGTATCATCTTAGCCTGTAGAGGCAATGCGCCTGTCGTATAACGGCTATTACCCCAGCCTTCCAAGCTGGAGACGTGGGTTCGACTCCCATCAGGCGCTAGAGTATGTCCAAAACAAGCAAGATCACTGAGTTCTCTACCGACAAAGTCGAGCATCAACTCGTTGCAGCCCTGAAGAAAAATCAGGGGTCAGCAACCGTGGCTGACCTCGTTGGATTAACGGGTTTGCCAAAGTATCAGATACAAACCATGTTGCCAGTAGTTGTGAACGCCTATCGTGGACACATGCAGGTCACCGAAACTGGTGAGGTGATCTACCGCTTTCCTCAGGGCTACACCAATCAGAACAAGGGATGGGCTGCTACATGGAAACGAACTATCAAGAAGGTTTTGCAGGTTTCCGCTCTGGTACTGAAATCCGTGTTCAAGGCATGGATCGTCTTGATGCTTGTCGGCTACTTTGCGTTGTTTGTCTTTATCCTGATCGCTTCTGTTGTGATCTCAATCGCGCTGTCTTTTGCACGTAAAGACGAAGACCGAGACGACTCTGGCGGGGGAATCTTGGGCTTCTATATGGTGACGCGGGTATTTGAGTCTTTCCTTCTGCTTTGGCTCTACTCCGGTGATCCCCAAATTAGGGATCAGAAAAAAAAGAAGCCTTTCTTCAAGGCTGTGTTCGAGTTTGTTTTTGGTGTCGAAGAGGCTCCTCAGGCCTATGAGTTAAGGGTGAAAAAAGCCGTCTTGGCGGCACTTCAGGAAAAGAAGGGTTCCATCACCCTTGAAGAGCTGATGTATATGACCGGGGCCAGCCGACCAGAAGCCGATAGATTGATCAGTCAGTTGCTTCTGGAAATGGAAGGTGAGCCGATGGTGAGCGCCCAGGGAACCCTTTACTTTTTTTTCCCCGAGCTCCTTAAAACCACAAAGCAGTCGCCCATGTCCAACTGGCAATTGCCCGAACGACCCTTGATTCCCTTTAGCCACAACCCCCCCAAAACCAACCGTTGGATTGTTTTCCTCAACGGTTTCAACCTTTTGCTCTCGGCCTATTTTCTCGGTTTCGGGGCAGTAGGATTTCAAGCTTTGCAGGTCAGCGGTGACCCACTTTCGTTGGTCTACCAAATTACGGTAGTTCTTACGGCGGCCGGGTTTCATCTCAGTCTGGCAGGGGCCGAATCCGCGCTAATGACCATTCTGGGGGTTGTGCCCGCCTTGTATTCGGCTTTGTTCTTCGGCATTCCTGCCGTCCGTCGCTGGAAGGAGCATCAAAAGAACCGGACGATCAAGACCCAGAACTTCCGACGGAGGCTCATTGGCAGGGTGTTGGAAAATCCCATTGCCATCCGGCTTGATTCTCTCGAACCAGTTTCGGAGCGTGACGCTGTGTCAAAACCAGGGCCCGCCCGCGAGGCCATGAAGGAACAACTTCTTCGTGAACTTGCAGATAGCCGATCACTGGAGGTTGATGGGGAAAATCCAGTGACCTATCGCATTCCAGACTTGGAGCGCGAGAAGAAAGACCTCACCCAACTCCGCTTGGACACAAACCGGGATGACTATCGTCCTGGTGCCGTGATTTTCGACACCTCTAAGCCGCTCTAATGACCGCTTTCGAAACTTCCTTAGACGCTCAGGAATCTCCAGTTCGTCTTCAGGGTGGCCTCAAGTTCATTCCGACTTCTTGGAACCCAGCGGTTCAACTGCTGGTGATAAGCCAAGGGACCCTCCATGAGGAAGTTGAGGCCTTCATTGAGAACACGAGAAAGACTCGCGAACTCAACCATTTCGCCGGATTCACCCTGATCACCCCCTAGCAGACCGCTGGTGAGAAAACAATCGAGAAGTAACTTTGCCGCCAAGAACCTCCGGTTCTTCTCCACCCCGTAAATAAGGGGGTGTTCAAGCAGCCCAATGACCTCCCAAGTTATTTGCTCTGCTTGGGCATACCGTCCTACGTCTTTGTCTTGTTCCGAAATGCGGATCGGAAGCTTCTCGACAATGTGATCAAGGTTTTTCGTTAGCTTACGCAGATCAAACAAGCCGGTGGCACAGTTGAAAAGGATGGGCGTGCCCAAACGGTCAGCCTCACTAACTTTTTCGCGATCGATCGCTACACCTATATCGGCACAGTTTAGTTTGCCGTTAGTCTGCTGATAGAGAACTCCACCCTTAACGTCTATTTTTGTCTTGAACGAAAAATCAAAGGCCGCCGGTGACCCTCGCAAGGCCAGCACAGCTAGCCCCTTGAGACTGGGCAAATAGCCCAGATTATCAATGTTTCCTAAGTAAACGAACTGATACCCTTGTTTTTCCAGATCGCGGTACACAGGGCCAAGGACACGAAAGTTCTGCCCGTGACCGGCAGGCAAAGCGTAAGGTTCACTTTCGCCTTGGTTACCGACTAAAAACAGTTGCCTTGGAGTACCCGAGGCTGCGGAAGTGAAGGTACCTACCAGCTCCTGTACTGCCGTCGGGGTAGAAATCAAAGGGATGGGACTAAACTCGAGCCACTCTTTGATACCTGCAGAACCGTTTAGCTCTGTCCAAAAGTTGCGAATCGCCGCGTCGGTGTTCTGACTGGTCATCTGGAACAGTTGGAGGCCGGGGCCGTGGTGTCCCTGCATCCGCGCCGCTGCATTCAGCATCAACAGATGGCGAACTTTCAGCTCTAGATAGGTCGGGCCTGGGAAATTGTCTTGTTGAAAAAATGCCGGGGTCATCCCCTTGGGTAGGTGTCCGAAATGGCGTGCGGCCTGTTCCAGCGGAATCCTCAACCTCGTATAGAGGTCGGGCCCGAAGCTCTGGTTTTTTTTTGTATCGGTGTAACTGGTGGCCATTCCCCCATTGAGGAGACCGAACGCTGTAACAGGAATCAGGGCCAATCCGAGGTTTTCCAGTTCCTTTTCCGTCGGACTGATCATCTGATCCTTGATGCCGGTCCAAGAAGTTTTGTGGCCGGGAAGATAGTGAGCAAACACCGATTCCACCCTGTCACGCTGAAACGACGGCCGACTTCCAGCCCGCAAGTCAAGAATATCCCCTCCTAACCCCGGAAAACTATCAAACTGGAGGTCTGGAGGTATAATTGTTCCTGCGTTGAGTCCATCCAAGACGCGCTTGGTAAACTCCCAATCCATCGGCTAGACCATCAAGGACATGGCTGCATTGGCCGCACCGTAAAGGGAGATCGAGTAGTCCTTGATTACGTAAAGCGGAATCTCTTGCAAAACGCGCAAGATGTTGGGATTGCAGTGCCGTTCGAAGGTCCGCACGAAGAGTTCGTTGTGGGAAAAGAAGTCTAGGTTTTTGCCCGAAATGCCACCAGCGAGGTAAAAGCCCCCTTTCGGGATAAGAAAACCAGCCACACTTGCGGCAAAACGGGCATATAAACGCACAAACCCTTCCATGACGCTGCGGCAACCTGCATGGTCGCTTGCGGCTTTTGAAATCTGCGCCGGCTTGTTCGAATCAGGTAGCTTGAGAATCTCCTGTATCACAGGGTCGCTCTTATCCAAGCGTCCCGACTCTAGGAAATAGTTGAAATAGTTTTTGATTCCCGTACCTGAAAGCCCCATTTCATATTCAGGGACTATGCCAATCCCTTTTTGGAGAAACTCCTTGAAGCCTTTGGAGTCTTCATCGAAATCGGCCATGTCCATGTGGCCACCTTCCGATGGAAAAGCACGCCAACGCTCACCCATGCGGGCAAGAAACCCGACCCCCAAGCCTGTCCCCGCCCCAACTACAGCCCTCATGTCTCCCTGAGGTTCGGGGTTACTCCCGCCGGGCCGCCTTAGTACCTCAATCTGGCTTGGGTCGGCCGGATTAAGCAAAGGGAGTCCATAACTGATCGCCGAAAAATCGTTGATGATGAGGGTTCTGACCCCTAAGGTATCCTGAATCTCATTGCCATCGATGACCCAATTCTGGTTGGTCATCTTGCAAAAGTTGTCTTTCACCGGGCCGGCTCCCGAGATACAGCAAAGGTCGAAGGCGATATTGGGATACTTTTCCCTCACGACTTCCATCGTTTTCTTGACGCAGGGTGTGAACTGAGTCACAGTAGAACTCTCAAAGACGACCTCGAGTAAAAGGTCAATCTTGCCATCGTATTCGGCCGCCAAGCCTAAGTTAGTGTTCGTCCCGCCAATATCACCCACGAGAATCAGTTTGCGGTATTTCTTGTCGACGTCCTTTTTCCATTGCACTTTCATGCGTCTATCCTTGGATTCGATTTTTTTTTAGAATAGGCCAAGTTGAGGATTTCGTCCATGAAAAACGCTCGGGCTGACTGGTTGTTTCTAGATTTCGACGGTGTAATCTGCGATTCGCTCGAAGAATGCTACCGCTCAAGCTGGTTAGCCCATTCCGATGCCGAAATCAGCGAAGACCACGTTCAACAACCCCCTTTCAAAAAACGGTATCGGGATCAATTCATATCCTGCAGGCCGTTTATCCGCTCGGGGGAAGACTATTTAGCTGTCCATGAGCTTCTGAGTAAAGGAAGTGTACCAAGCTCTCAAACTGAGTTTGACGCAAAATTAATAGCAATTGGGCAGCAGAAGCTGGATGACTGGAAGGTAAGGCTTTACAAGGTTCGGGAACTTCTTCTCGAGCATCACCGCGAGTTGTGGCTGAGCTGGAATCCGCTCTACGCTCCTATGAAGCGACTTTTGCCTCAACTGTGTGGTCATGGAAAAGTCCGGATACTTTCCACCAAAAAAGCCGAGTTCATCCACGATATTTTGGTCTACCAAAACATTGAATGGCCATTGGAACGCATCGTCTACTCGAGCTCTCGGAGCAAATTGGAATACATCGCTCAGATTTCCGGTAAAGAACGAAGTTTGTTCATCGACGACCAGATCGAACATTTGGATTTTTTTCATTCCAGCTGTGATTCTCGGTTGGCCTTGTGGGGTTATGTGACCGAGGAGAGCAGGCTGCGCGCGTCAAAGACCCTGAACCTCGGAGATCTTGCTCAGGTGTTGAAACCCTGGGCGATGGCCACCATTTAGGTCTGCTCGGAATCTGGTCGGGTCAGAAGAGCCATTTCGTCATCGGTGATGAAGTCTACTTTGTCTTCTTCCTCGGTTGTCGCTTTGCGAAGGATATTCCTTATTTCAGCCACGTCGGAGCGGTGAGACTCCTGCCTCTGCCGAAACTCCGTGAAAAAGGCTTGAAGCGATTCGCAGAACGGATATTTGACCGTCAAAACCTCTTCCAGGAGATCGACAAACACGGTCTCTACCTTGATCAGGTTGTGAAAATACTCAGAACGTCGAATCAGACTCGAGTTCTCCCTCAAAGTCGAAAAGATTCTTCCTAGTCCCGAGTCAATGAACCTGAGGTCATGAACAACTTTGTCCAAGAAGTAGTCCGAATCGATGTTAAGCCGAAATCCTTCCCGCAACAACTTCATTTGAAGGTTAAAAAAGAACAGGTCGTCTTCGTAGTGAATCTTGTTTTTCATTGGTAGCGCTCGAATTGACATTTAACCATAGGCGTGCTATTTTGGCAACGCCTCTTTATCCAGCCCGTGTGGTTGGATCGTATGTCCGCAAGGAGGAATCATGCGCGCTTATGAAGTCGTGTTCATTTTCCGTCACGAGAATGATCACTTTACCAAGGGTCTGGACTTCGTCCGGAACGAACTCAAAACCTTTGGAGCTAACGTCCTCAAAGAAGAGGATATGGGAGAACGGAATCTAGCGTATCCGATCAAGAAACAGGATCGGGGTCACTATATTCTGTTCAATATCGAGTTTGCACCCGACAAGGTTGTTGAAATCGACAAGTCGATCAAGCTTCAGAGTGAGATTCTGAAGTTTTTATTCATCGTACAGGAAGCCTGAGGACTCATCCATGGCAGGTGATATCAATCAGGTTGTCCTAGTAGGCCGGGTCACCCGGGACGCCGAACTGAGGTACACTGGTTCGGGGGCGGCTCTGTGTAACTTTTCCGTAGCAGTGAATCGCCGTGTCAAGAAGGGCGACCAATGGTCGGACGAGGCGAGTTTCTTTGACCTCACGCTCTGGGAGAAACAGGCAGAGAATCTCAATAAGTACCTTGTCAAGGGAACTCAGGTGGCTGTTCAAGGTGAGTTGAGGCAAGACCGCTGGGAAAAAGATGGCCAGAAATTCAGCAAAGTACAGGTCTTCGTCAGCAGTCTTCAACTTCTAGGGTCTGCTCGAGGACGCGATGGAGTTGAAGCTCGCTCCCCAGACTCAGGGACAGTTTCACCGTCAAGAGGCCCCGAGAAGCCCAGGTCTGAAACTCAGGCGGCTGACGACTTTGACCCTCAAGCCTATGAAGATGATATTCCGTTCTAAAACCCCAAGGAGAATATGGTGTCTTTTGAAAATGAAATGAAAGAAGTGGAAGAATCTCTCGACAAAGGAAACAAATCGGGGGAAATGGAACGCCGCGACGGTGGTGAGCGTGGCGCACGCCGTGGGAAGGTCTACTTTAAGAAAAAGATTTGCAAGTTCACCGTTCACAAATGGCCTTGCGACTGGAAGCGCACTGATATTCTTCAGAAGTTCATTACCGAGCGTGGCAAGATTCTGCCAAGGCGGATTACCGGCACTAGTGCAAAGTTCCAGCGTAAACTTGCCAAGCAGGTGAAGATTGCTCGGGTGTTGGCTTTATTGCCATTCGTGAAGAACTAGGATCATGGGTTCTCTGACCTTGCGTTCCGGAGCAGTTGCCGGGGTGGCACTGGTCAGTGTGCTCGTTTTTCACCTGAGCGTTTTGGGAGTCTTTTTTTTGCTTCCACTGGCTTGGTTGGAAAAGAAAGGATTGCGGCACCTTGAACCCCACGGTGTGTTGGCAACCACGATCGGCTTCCTGGCTTGGCCCTGGTTTTGGAAACTTTTTTCACGGGAACCATGGTCGGTCTGGGACAACTTGGATGCCGGCCTCCCCATTGCTCTTGTGGCGGGGTGGTATTTTGTGCGTTTGCTAAGTGTTTATCGTTGGAGGTACCTGTTCCGATTGGGAGCGGTTACGGTAGCGAGTGCTGTGATTGGTTTGCCGCTTGTCATGTACTTGGTCAACGATCCACTCGTGCAAAAAGCATGGCGAACTGGATTTGAGCTGGTTTGGACGGAACTTGCGCGAGCTTCGAAAGGCGAGGTTGTTGATAGCCTGACTGATTCCTACAAGCAAGAGTTCTTTGGAATGTTGAAGCAGTCGGTTTCCAGTGCATTCTTGCCGGCGATGTTCTTGTTTTGGGCAGGTACTGAGGCTTTGTCGCGGCGACTCGGTTGGACTGTTAAGCCGTTGCCTTGGTCAAAGTTTCAACTTCCGAGCTGGGGTGTTTTTCCATTTTTGGGTCTGTGGACAATTTTGCTTGTGCAGAACTTGTCGCGAAACTTGGGTGGAGAGACGATTAGTGGGACGTTTTGGTATGCTATTGGCAATCTTTCAATCGTGTTTTGGATTGTCTATGCTTTTGCGGGGTGGGGTGTCCTGAAGGCCTTGATGGTAAGGTGGAAAGTGGCCACACCGCTACAGAGCGTGATTGGTGTTTTGCTTGTGCTGACTTTGATCAGCGCTAACGCTGCTTCTGTGATTGTTATGGTGTTGTTGCCGTTGCTAGCGGTTTTAGAACTTTGGGTGAACTTCCGAAAGATGGAACAAAGAGGGTAAGTGTATGAAGGTGATTCTGCTGAAAGATGTGGAGAATCTGGGAGAAGAAGGTGAAATGAAATCTGTTGCTGACGGCTACGGAAGAAACTTTCTCATTCCCCGCGGTTTTGCGATCCTGTTTTCTAAGGATGGGCTCAACCTGATTGAGCAGCGAAAGACCAAGATAGAGGCTCGCAAGGAAGAGAAGCGCAAGGAAGCAATGGGTTTGAAAGACAAGCTTCAAGGTCTCAATCTCGTGATTTCGATGCCTGCTGGCGAAAATGGCAAGCTTTTTGGTGCTGTCACCAACGGTGTGATCTCTGAGCAGTTGCTTAAACACGGTGTGACCATGGACCGGCGTCACATCTCATTGCCCGGGAACGCAATCAAAATGGTCGGTGTCTATGATGCCAGAATCCGAGTGCTTGAACGTGAGTTTGCAACCGTAAAGGTGGAAGTGAAGGCCCTGGAGGCTTGATCCCGTGGGAAAGGAAAGGGTCCCGCCGCATAACGAAGATGCTGAGTCTGCGGTGCTGGGCGCTCTTTTGCTTTCCCGGGATGCGCTGGACCTTGTCGTCCAGATCCTTCGCCCTCAAGACTTCTATAAACAGTCTTATCGACTGATTTACGAGTGCATTCTGTCAATGCAAACCGAAGGTCAAGAGGTGGATATCCTTACCCTTGCTAACTCCTTGGGAAAGCAAGGGAAACTTGATCTTGCGGGTGGAGTTGCCGCATTGGCCGCGCTTTCTGAATCGGTCCCATCAGCTGCCAACGCCGAGTATTACGCTCAGATTGTCAAGAACTCAGCTATACGGCGAAACCTCATCGAAGTTTCCAGTCGTATCATTCTACAAAGCTACGAAGAAACCACAGACAGCCGCATCCTGCTTGACGAAGCAGAACGGCGAATCTTCGAACTTGGTGAGGAAAGGACGTCCCGAAACTACAAAAAGGCTTCGGAACTAGTAACCTTGGCCATGGAGAGGATCATAGCGCTCTCCAAGTCTAAAGACGTTGTCACAGGCATCCCAACCGGCTTCAAGGATCTCGATCAGGCTACGACAGGGCTGCATGAATCTGAGTTCATCATCATTGCCGCCAGGCCTTCGATTGGAAAAACGACATTTGCCTTGAATATGGCAGCCTATCAGGCCGTAGTAAAGAAGATTCCTGTGGGCTTTTTATCTCTAGAAATGCCTGACTTGGATATCGTAGACCGAATTCTCGCTTCCGAGGCACGGCTGGATTCGTCCAAAATCCGCAACGGATTTCTTCGCCCGTCTGATTTGACCAGCCTTCGTGACGTCGTGCCGGCGATTTATGAAGCTCCTCTTTACATTGACGACTCACCAAACATGAAACTACTTGATCTGCGTGCCCAAGCTCGAAGAATGAAAAGCAAAAACGACATTCAAATCCTGTATGTCGACTACATCTCTCTTATCGGCCATGAGAACATGAATCTACCCCGGCACGAACAGGTGGCCGATATCAGCCGTTCCTTGAAAGCACTGGCACGAGAACTAAAGATACCAGTTGTTGCTCTTTCGCAACTGACGAGGATCACCGAAGAGAAGAAAGTTCCTGGGTTGGCTGATCTTCGCGAATCGGGTTCGCTGGAACAGGATGCCGACGTAGTTCTTTTTCTGCATCGCAACCGCGGTACCGACCGTGATACGAATGAGGCGAATCACAATGTGGTCCCCACCGACCTGATCATTGGGAAGCAACGTAAAGGGCCCATCGGAACCGTAAAGCTCGCTTTTCTTCCCCAGTTCACACGCTTTGAAAATTACGATAGCGGACACGACTCATCCCCGGTATAATAATGAGGGGTGGGGTATGAGTTTTCACAAAAAATATGATTTCAGTCTGGTCGTCAATGAGAAAGTGCGTCTAGTTATCGACGAACTTGAAAAACAGCTGCAAAAGCGCCCAGAGGTGTGTCAATGCGAAGAATGCGTACTCGACATGGTGACCCTCGCTCTCAACAAAACCAAGCCAAGTTACCGCGCAACGCTGATGGGATCGATTTATGCTAAGGTCAAGGACGAAGAAAACAGTGTGGATATCGAGCAATCTGTAGCCGTGGCAATTAAAAGAATTTTGGAAAATCCCTCACATGCCCACAGTGGACAATAGCCCGTCATTTCGGCCCCATTAGGAAGGTTGTGTCGTTATAAAGGGTGAACGCCACCAAACCTAGAATCAATAAACCTCCCACCTGTTGATAGCGGAGAAGAAAGCTCACAGGTGTCGGTCTTCTTCTGACCCCCTCGACAAGGTGAAGGACAATGCTCCCGCCATCGAGAGCAGGTATAGGCAGAAGGTTCATAAAGAACAGAGCCAAACTAAGAAAGGCAAGGTCGCCAGCAAGAGCACTCCAGCCTTCATTGAGACCAACGCCGAAACTACGGGTGGTTTGTTCCCCGATGAGGTAAGAAATCCGCAATGGTCCGGAAAGGCTCTCTGCGGCAGAACTAGAACCGGTGACAAGATGACCAAGTCCTGCAGCCATTTGAACAATCATTCCCCCCGTTTGCCTAAAGGAACTCTCAATCGCCCCTCCCAGAGACTTCCCACGCGGGGGGAAGGTTTGCAGATAAAAGGTAACACCTAGGTCGGGAAGGCCTTCGGGGAAATGGGTGATCAAATCGAGACTGACTGGCACAGAACCGCGAAGAATCTGAACTTGGACCGGGGTTTTGAGAGTTGGGAGGATGTTGGCCAAATCGCGGGTATTCCTTATCTCGCTGTCTCCCAGTCGTACGATGGTGTCTCCAGCCTTTAAACCTGCGATATCCGCAGCACTTCCGGGTGTGACCGTAGCAAGTACAGGATCGACCCAATCGGAGATTCCGATGAGGGTCCTGCTCTGGGTGGCAACCCACCTTGGTGTTACAGAAAACTCCAAACGTTCTCCCGCCCGCTGGACTTGCATTTTCATGGTGCCGGGGCCCTTAATTGCAATCGCCTCCTGGACATCCTGAAAACTGCGAACCTCGTTTCCATCGATCGAGAGTATCAAATCTCCCGTGCGGAGACCGGCCGCTTGAGCCGGGTATGGAACCTCGCCTTCAGCTGCTTCGAGCAGAGCAAGACGAGGGACCGTAGAATGTTGGGGTGAACCGGTCAATCCCAGAACGAAAAAGATGAGAAAGGCAAGAAAAAGGTTAGCCAGTGGACCGAAAACCGAGATCACAATTCGCTTCCAAGGTGAAATGGAATGAAATGACCCTGGTTCAGGAATGGGTGCCTCCAAACTCTTGTCCTGAGACGCCTCGATCGCCTTGAGCAGATACTCATCACCCTTCATTTTGCAGTAACCACCCAACGGCAGTAGGCATATGCGATATTCCGTTTGGTTTGGTTTCCATCGCCATAGCACCTTTCCCCAGCCAACGGCGAAAGCCTCCACTTCCACCCCCATCCATCGAGCCGCTAGGAAATGGCCCCCTTCATGCACGAAGACAACGACTGTGAGACCAATCAGGCCTAGGGCCATGTAAGCAAGTAGTTCCATCAGAGGCGTCCAAAAAGGAGGAAGACATAGTAGACGGGGGCGGAAAAGAGAAGAGAATCAACCGAATCAAGGACGCCACCCCGTCCAGGTACCAAAGTACCCGAATCCTTGACTCCTGCACTGCGTTTCAAACTTGACTCGAAGAGATCGCCAATTATTGTGGTGGCGGCAAGAACAAGAGCCACAGCAACGATTAAGTACCAGTTATGCCCCAATATACCCGGAAAAAGTAATGTGGCGACCACAAATACCAACACAGTTCCTACTACTCCGCCTAAAAATCCTACCACACTCTTTGTGGGACTCACATGAAAAGGCTTCGGGCTGTTGCGACCCCATAAAGTACCGAACACCCAGGCGAGGGCATCATTGCCAAAGGTAGCCAGACAAAAAACGGCCATCAGCGGGAAAGTATCAGATACTGCCAAGATTTTGACCAAGAAATACATGAAAAACCCTGGATAGAACAGAACAAAAAGAATACCTGTAATTTTACCGAGTACAGGTTCGAGATTCTGTTCTGTGTTAGCAAAAATCTGCCGAACAAAGATGACCACTATCAGGAGGGCAAGAATCATCAGCGACAGGTCAGGCCTAATCCAACCCAGATTCTCACCGTAGGCCAATAAGGGAAACGCTAAACCTAAAATCGTCGGAAGGTAGGGATTGACGACAAAACCTTTTGACTTCAACAGACCGGCAGATTCCCGAGCACCAAGAGCCGAAAATGCTAGGACAAGCAAAACCATAGGTAAAAAATGGAGAAAATTGAAAAAAGAGATAACCAAAATAGCCGGTAGCCCGAGAAGGGTCAGCATGATCCTTATCACTGCATTCCGATTCATCCGGAAACCCGACAAGAGTGGAGGTATTCCCAAGAAACCGGCACCAGACCGCAAATGACTGCACAATGCCCATTTCCCTGTAGGTTGTTACCGTTAGCGTGCGGAAAGCCGAAGAACCCTTGGATTTGCATGTCAGATTTCCAGGATTTCCTTTTCCTTTTCGATGCAAAGTTTGTCGGTATCCTTGATTGCCACATCGGTGATCTTTTGGACTTCATCGAGAATTTTCTTGACCTCATCCTCAGTCAATTCATTTTCTTTCTGAAGCTTTTTATAAGCATCATTCACTTCTCTGCGGATATTACGGATGCCAACACGATAGGTCTCAGCTATGGTCTTGGCTTGTTTGACCAGTTCTTTGCGCCGGGACTCATTGAGAGGAGGGATATTAATTCGAATGACTTTTCCGTCATTCGACGGGGTCAGTGACAGGTCACTGGCAAGGATGGCTTTTTCGATGTCACCGATGACCCCTTTGTCCCAAGGCTGAATCACTACAAGACGAGCCTCAGGAACGGAAATGTTGGCCACCTGGCTCATGGGAGTCTTTGAACCGTAATATTCGACTTGAATGCGTTCAAAGAGGGCAGGAGTTGCCCTTCCTGTACGGAGAAGTGAGTATTCATCCTGAAGACTCTTCAGGCTCTTCTTCATTTTCGCTTCAGCTTCGGCTTTCTGCATCCTTGCCCCCTAGAGCCTTAGGCCTCGAGACCAATCTGAACGTACGCGTAGGAGGTGATTTCCACCTTACTTCCCAATTCCTTACTGACTTTTTCGGCAGCAGCGGAAACGGTAATCTTGTCGTCCTTGACGAAAGGTTGGTCGACGAAGCAAATCTGCTTGAGAAGTTTCTCGACCTTTCCCTTCATGATGCCCACGACAATGTTGTCAGGTTTACCTTTCATTTGCTCAGCATCCCGAACTCTCATGATTTCTTCCTGCTCCTTGATCCAGTTGGGATCAACCTTGGTGCGGTCTAGGAAAGCAGGATTAAAAGCCGCCGCGTGAAGTGCAAGATCAAACCCGAACTGCTTCAATCTGGCGTCGCCAGCTTTCGTCGCATCTGCCACTTTCAACTGAACCAGCACCCCAATTCGCCCTTCGCCATGGACGTATGGTACCACCACCATTCCCGTGGCGACACCTAAGGTCTTGTAGGTCTTGATGGACAAGTTTTCCTTGGTCTTGGCGGCGAGCTCCGACAAAGTTGACTGGGCTTTAGCATTCGGTGTTGTTGCACCATCTTTCACTAAGGAGTCCAGAATGACTTGACCAGTGGTCACAAAGTCGCTGTTGCGCGCCACGAAGTCCGTTTCGCACGAGATTTCCATCACCGAAGCAAGGGTGCCACTGACCGAAGTAAAAACTCGCCCTTCGGTAGCCGACCGCCCCGATCGCTTGGCGACGGCAGCCAAGCCTTTTTCCTTGAGAATTTTTTCAGCTCCGGCAAAGTCACCACCGGATTTTTCAAGGGCGTCTTTGCAGTCCCCAAAACCTGCACCCGTCTTATCTCTGAGCTTCTTCACATCGAGAGGATTCAAGGCCATTACAGTTCTCCTGGGTTATTCGTCTTCTTCGAGTTCGGCAGCGATGCTAGAACCAGACTTCGCAAAGCCTTGGTCGTCCATGCCTGGAGTTTCATCTTCTTGCAGGCTATCGATGACAGTAAGACCAATTTCGTTGTCGGCTTCGATGACGGCATTAGCGATGATCTGCGTAAAAAGCGTGATCGCTCGGATGGCGTCGTCGTTTCCTGGAATCGGAAAATCAATGCCTTCGGGATTACAGTTTGTGTCAACAACGGCAATGATCGGAATTCCTTGACGTCGGGCTTCGGCAATGGCTATGGCCTCTTTTCGGGGGTCAATAACAAAGAGAATGCCAGGAAGTTCCTTCATCTCCTTGATACCTCCGAGGTTCTTCTCCAGCTTGGCTTTCTCTTTACCAAGCATAGCTATTTCTTTCTTGGTGAGGTGACCGTAAGTTCCGTCTACCTCCATCTTTTCAATTTTCTTGAGACGCATGAGCGATTTCTTGATGGTGGAGAAGTTGGTGAGCATTCCTCCGAGCCAGCGGTTGTTCACGAAGAACATATTGCAACGCTCAGCCTCGGTTTGGATCGATTGTTGGGCCTGTTTTTTGGTGCCAACGAAGAGAACGGTTTTGCCCTCCAAAACAGTCTTGCGAACTGCGTTGTACGCTTCTTTGATGGCCTGAATTGTCTTTTGCAGGTCAATGATATGAATGCCGTTGCGCTCCGCAAAGATAAACTTCTTCATGCGGGGGTCCCAACGTTTGGTCTGATGACCGAAATGTACGCCTGACTCGAGCAGGTTCTTCATGGTAACTACTGCCAAGGTAGTCCTCCTTAGTGTTCACCTCATAACGAGTTGTTATGGAGTGATCCGTCTCATATTTCACGACATCCGAAAACAGCTCTGAGGCTATCGTCGGAGCGGAGATTTCCCGCGACCTACGACTGCGGGCCCGGGATTGTTAGATGACTACAAAGTATTCCATAAACCTCGGCCAAAGGCAACCCCACAACATTGCTCCAAGACCCGTTGATCCGGTCTACTAGCCTTGAGCCCGTTTCTTGGATCCGATAGCCTCCAGCTGCTCCCTGCCACTCTCCTGTTTTCAGGTAGTCGAGGTAGAGCTTCTCGTTCCAAGGCAGGAACTTGACTACTGTGGTCACCGTTCTGCGGACCACCCGACCCGAGGACAGACCAAGGCAAACCGCGGTGACAACCAGATGTTTCCGGCCCGCCAGTTGTCGGTGCCAACGTTCGGCCTCGGAAACATTTGCTGGCTTGTTGAGCACTTTGCCATCCAAAGCAACCAGTGTGTCCGCCGTGAGGACAGGAAGTTGGTTTTCCGGGTGTGTGGAACGATACTGTGCCAGCTTTTCTTGGCTCAGTCGTTGGGCCTGTCTTCTAGGCCGTTCGCCCTCATGCGGCTCTTCGGTCCATGGGTTGTCTGCAACTTCGTAGGCGAGTCCCAGCGTGTCGAGTAACTCCCGACGGCGGGGTGATGTAGAGGCGAGTACGAACAGAGGTTGGTGCAAAGGAATGGGGAGCACAGTTGCAGACCTCGTATGGAAATTTCGTCGATGGAAACAACCGCCAGTTAGGAAGGGTTCCACACTTGCAGGTCCGCAGGGTGCCCTCGATCGGTTGCAAACAGTGATTGAACACGGCGGGGCTCGAACCCACCACCTTCGGCTCCGGAGGCCGACGCTCTATCCAAATGAGCTACGTGTCCGACCTGCCTAGAGTAGCCGAGAAGAGGCTATTTGTACAGGGGCAGGGTGGTGTTGCCGGGGCTTCCTAAATCGGTCACCATGCGGTATGCATCTTGAACGTGTGCTCGAATCACTTTTGCTCGAGAGGGAACTTCCTCGTCTAGATCGCTGGTATGCAGCTCTGGCAAAAAAGGAAAACTGGTCCTATGAAACCCAGCGAAAACTTTGGGATAATCTTCGCCGAGCCATGGCCTGCGCCACAGCAATGGACGAAACCCGGTCTGTCGACGGTGAGCGAGGATGGGAAGACTATCGTAAGGCCCTGGCTGGGCACCACCGCGTGTGGGCACAGGCCTCCCTCCTGCCGGCCTTGACCGCTCAAAGCGCACGTCTTGGAGTTCCAAGCTGGTTGGTTCCCGCGTTGGCGGCTCGCCGCCGACTCTCGGGCTGGTCTGATACCCACACCAGCAAGTTCTTGGCCTCCCAGACTCGGGGCTTGCCAGTCCATGTCCGTTTTTTGACCAGCCGAGAAGGCTTTGATTTACGGCAGAAATTGGCGGGCAAGGGCCACCTCTCCACTTACGAGGCTATCGCCCAGTACCTTGGTCCGAGAAAAGAGTTGTCGGGCTTGCTTTCCAGTGGGCTGATGGACATTCAGGATGCCTCGAGTCAACTCAGTTTGTCAGAATTGGATCTACGGCAGGGACAACGAGTGTGGGACATTTGCGCCGGTAACGGCGGTAAGACCACTTTGGTGGCCGACACCTTGGGCAATCACGGTGTAGTGGTGGCCACCGACACTTCGCCTCGTAAATTGACAGTTTTGAAGAAAAGGGTTTCAAGGCAAAAGTGGCAGACCGTGAGGACTCAGTTGTGGGATGGAGAGAAATTGCCATTATTCGGTCTCGAGATCACCAAGAATGGAGGTTTCGACCGTGTGATTTTGGATGCACCCTGCAGTGCCTCGGGGACCTGGCGACGCGATCCTGAGGCCCGCTTTCGTCTCACAAAGGAGGGACTTAGCGAACTGATGGCAATTCAGTTGAAGTTGCTCAGGCTGGGCTGGAGCGCTCTGAAGTTCGGAGGAAGGCTTGCTTATATCACCTGCTCTTGGATTCCGTCAGAAAATGAAGAGGTGATGGAAGCTTTTTTGAGTGGAGTTCCCGCTAAGCTTTTGTCACAACAGATCCTTGGTACACCCCACCAAGAAGCAAACACCATGATGTCCTTTGTGTTGGAAAAGTCGTGAGGCTTGTTCTTCCTGAGGGAACATCGATACTGATCACCGGAGCTAGTTCGGGCATAGGCAGGGCACTGGCCTTGGGACTGGCGGCCAAGCGGTTGCGATTGTACCTAACCGGACGAAACGCAACCTCCTTGATGGAAGTTGTGCTCAGGTGTCGGGAAGCCGGCGCCTCCGGAGTTAGCTGGGGTGTTGCGGATCTGGCAACACCAAAAGGTGTAGCCCAACTGTTTGAAGACATTCAAAGTTCGGGCACGGTAATAAGCGCCCTAGTCAACAACGCCGGTTCGGGCCGTTTTGGTAACTTTGCGAGCTTAGAACACGAAGAAATAGCCCGAATGGTCCATTTACTGGTAGTGGCTCCGCTCCTTTTGGCAAAAAAGTGGTTGCCAGACTGGCAGGCCTCGAGAGCAGGTGGTGTTCTGCAGGTAGCTTCAACAGGTTCTTTCCAGCCCGGTCCATTAACGGCTGTCTATTACGCATCCAAGGCTTTTGGCCTGTCTTGGGCGTTAGCTCTCCGCCATGAATTGCGCGGTTCGGGAGTCTGCGTCACCGTCCTTTGCCCCGGTGCTACCCTCTCACAGTTCTCCTCCAGAGCCGGTAAGTCAGAACTCCCTTGGGCACGCCTCCCGGAGTTTGTCGCCCGCAAAGCGCTCAAAGCATGGCTCCGTGGAGATCACTTGGTGGTCCCTGGTTGGGAGAATCGCCTCTTAGTGACCCTGAGCCGACTACTTCCGCTCTCTTGGGTAGCTTTCCTTGCCTCAGCAGGTCAAAAGGCAGCCAAAAAAGGTTGAGTTTTGACTTTGCAGGAGTGCCTCGGCCCATGGCGGGGAAAAAAGTGCCGCTTCTGTTGAGCGCACTCCCGAGAAGCAACCTTTGTCAAAAGATCATGGACGTGGTAAAACCTCATCGGGAGCGAATCCGATGACAGTTCCGAGCCTTCTCCACGAAGTTCTGGAAGCTTTTCAAAGCCGCGAAGAAGTAGAGGCCATACTGCTCGCTGGGTCTAGAGGAAGGTCCCGACGGCCTGATGCCTTTTCTGACTTTGACTTGTATGTCTATACCAATAGGGAACTTGATAGTACTTTTAGAAAAAAAACCTTGGAATCGCGAACTTCAGTTCTCGAGTTGGGTAATCAATTTTGGGAACTCGAAGACGATGGGGTATTGAACGACGGGACTGCGTTTGAGCTGATCTACCGGGACCTCTCTGACTTTGTTGACAGGATAGAAGCAATTGTTTTTTCTGCTCACGCTAGCGTGGGGTTATCAACCTGTTTCTGGGACAGTCTCATCGATTCCCACGTCTTGTTTGATCGCTCCGGCCGTTTGGAATTGCTCAGAGTCCAATACGATGTACCGTTTCCTCATGAGTTGCAGAAGCGCATCTTTCAAAAGAACTGGCCCCTGCTGATGAAGTCAACCTGTTCCTTCTACAACCAGACAAAGCTTGCCTTGACACGACAAGACTGGGTCAGCCTACAGCACCGGACCACCGCTTTTCTTGCCTCGGTATTCGATCTAGTGTTTGCCGCCAATGGCGTCAGACATCCGGGAGAAAAACGTCAGCTTCAGGCGGCTCTCCAGCTGGCCAGCCTCCCTCGAGACTTCGCAAAGCGAATCGGCGCCCTTGCTGGCCCCGAAGCCCGAGTTGAGTTTGCACTGGCCGCCATGGAAGCCCTGACCCTCGACTTGGGAATCTGGCTCACCACGAAAGGCTACCCGACAGGAACTACAGCTTCAATTCCCGTGAATCTGGCAACAGAGGCGCTCGTCTACACTGATGGCGGTTGCATTGGAAATCCCGGCAAGGGCGCTTGGGCGTACTTGATTGACGATGGTGTTGCAGTTATCGAGGGAACTGGGGGTGAAGGTTTTACCACCAACAACAAAATGGAGCTTCAGGCGGTTATCGAGGCGCTGAAGTCCCTGTCTTCGCGTGCCAAAATACCAAGTGTTGTCATCTATACGGACAGCCAGTATGTGAGAAATGGAATTACATCCTGGATCAAAAGCTGGGAGTCCAACGGCTGGAAGACCGCTTCTAAGGAACCGGTCAAAAACAAGGAATTATGGGTAGAACTTCAGCATTGGAACCAGGTTCTCGCACCTCAATGGAAATGGGTCAAGGGACACGCGGGAAATCTTCGAAATGAACGTTGTGACGCCCTGGTCCGGCAAACTATGCAGAATCTTCCAAACTAGTTTGAAGCAGTAGCCCGCCGCCCCCTGTTAGGGGATTTGGAGGTCTGCATGGAAATCTACGGCTTTGCCCCATGGGGGTTCGAGGGGCACTTGGTCCGAATCGAGGTCGATTTGAGGAGGGGTATCCCTGGCCTTGAAATGGTAGGACTTCCTGGGAGTGCTGTGCGGGAGGCGCGTGAGCGGGTAAGGATTGCCCTTTCGGCGGCAGGATTTCAGTTCCCTGCCGATCGCATCCTGGTCAATCTTTCGCCGGCTGATATACCTAAGACCGGCTCGGGCTATGACCTGCCTCTCGCGTTGGCTCTTCTTGCAGCTTCGGGACAATGGCGAGGCAGCGGGTCACTGCTGGCCGTCGGTGAGCTCTCTCTTGATGGGAGCCTTCGGTCCGTGACAGGCACACTGGCTGCCGCGGTAACTGCTCGAGAACGGGGTCTGCGAACGTTGGTTCTGCCGCTGGATTCCGTTGCAGAAGCCTCGGGAGTCCCTGGGCTCAACATCATTGCTGGATCCTGCCTCTCCGACCTGCTGGCGAATCTGAATAGCTTGCATTTTGCTCCCGTGCAAACCGCGACATCACCGGAAACTCAAGCGCCTCCGGTCCTGCGTGGCCAACCTCAAACTCTCCGCGCACTTCAAGTGGCTGCTGCTGGTGGACATTCCTTACTGCTTTTTGGACCGCCAGGCAGCGGGAAAACTTTGGCAGCTAGGACGCTTGAGCATTTGCTTCCTCCGTGGCCGATTGACAGTGCCCTACAAACCTCAAGAATCTGGTCTCTGGCCGGAAAACTACCTCCTGGTTCTGGACTGTTAAGACGTCGTCCTTTCCGCGAGCCCCATCATAGCGCCTCTGCGCAGGGGATACTCGGGGGCGGCCTTGGTCTGTTACCAGGGGAGATCTCCTTGGCACATCAGGGAGTTTTGTTTCTCGACGAGGCGCCGGAGTATTCTTCTCGGCTTCTCCAGGCCCTTCGAGAACCGCTAGAAGCTGGAAAAATCCACGTGGTTCGGGCCGGAATGTCGGTGTGGTACCCTTCGCGCTTTGCACTGGTCATGACCGCCAATGGCTGTCCCTGCGGCCAGAGTGGTAGGGATAAGGGTGTTTGCTTCTGTTCAGCACAGACTATTCGCAGGTATTGGGATCGACTCGGTAATGCACTCATGGACCGCGTTGAACTCCGACTTTTCTTGAAGCCTGTTCCCGTTGATCAGGGTTTATCGCAGGATTCTACGTCTTGGGTGGATCTAAAGGCGCCTGTTGAACTTGCGAGAAAGAGACAGTCTGCCCGGGGTCAGGACGTGAATCAGGCGAATGTAGACCTTGATCTTCCCGCGCTCAGGCGCTTCTCCGGACTTCAGCCCGCGCACGAGAACCTATTGGGAAAATGGGGTCGGCAGGAAGACTGGTCAACTCGGGCCCTGCAAGCGGTACTTAAAGTGGCTCTCACTTTGGCTGACCTGGATGACTCTGTCATGGAATTATCCCACATCGAACAAGCCTGCCGTTTGAGAAGTCCTCAGGGTGGCGAACCTTGGAGGGATTAATCTGGCTCCCCCGTCGCATTCTGAGTATATTTCTCGAATGAGATTGTACAGTCGTGCCTCCATGGTGTGGGCTTTAGTTTCTGGAGCCTTATTTGCCTTGGTCCTTGGGTTGTCTGGTGCACTTTGGTACCTCAAGGCCGAAGACCTCCGGTCTGTTGCCCAGATGACCGAGTCCCTCAAGAGCGCCTCTCCTACCGCTGGTCTGGAGCTCAGAAAAGTCGCCCTTCAGGAAGATTTCTCAGCCGAGGAGCAACAAAATATCAGCATCTACGAGTCGCTGAACGCCGGAGTGGTCAATGTCACTACTGAAGTCATGGGGTACAACTGGTTTCTCGATGCCGTACCCCAATCAGGAGGTACCGGTTCAGGCTCCATCATCGACAAGAAAGGCTACATTCTCACAAACCAGCACGTCGTCAATAATGCTGTAAAAGTAACCATCACCCTGGCAGACGGAACCCAGTTTGACGGGGAAACGATTGGGAAAGATCCGGAAAACGATCTTGCTGTGGTGAAGTTCGACCCAAAGGGTCGCAACTTGACTACGATACCCATGGGAAGCAGTGCCAACCTACGTGTTGGTCAAAAAGTCCTGGCGATTGGCAACCCTTTCGCCCTCGACCGCACCCTTACCACAGGCATTGTGAGCGCTCTAGGAAGACCACTGAAGAATGATAATGGGGTGGTGCTTCATGAACTCATTCAGACCGATGCCTCCATTAATCCGGGAAACTCCGGTGGGCCATTGTTAAATAGCAAGGGACAAATCATCGGCATCAATACCATGATTTACTCGCCAACTGGGGGTTCAGTGGGCATTGGTTTCGCAGTTCCTGTTGATACCGCGCGGCGTGTTGTTCCCGAGTTGATTCAATTTGGAATGGTAAAACGGGGCTGGATCGATATCTCTCCCGTCCAGCTTTTCCCCCAATTGGTAAGGTATGCGAGACTACCTGTCGAAAAAGGAATTCTGGTTTCAAAGGTTACTGCTGGAGGACCCGCCGAGAAAGCCGGACTCAAGGGCGGTAACTCAGGTCAGGCGGTACGCTACGGCAATTCCATCCTTTACCTCGGAGGCGACATCATCACCGCGATCAATGGCACCGAAATGACAGCACTCGCCGATCTTTATTCCGCCCTAGAATCGACGAGACCCGGCGACAAGGTCAAAGTGTCGGTCGTCCGTTCCGGTCGAAAACTTGAAATCACGGTGACATTGGCCGAACGAACGGCTCAGGATCAACTGGAGTGAAGTTTACCGTTAAGGCTCCTTTTGAACCTGCCGGTGACCAAGGACAGGCAATCAGCAAGCTGACTCAAGGAGTAGTCGACGGCCTTAAGTTTCAGACTCTTAAAGGAGTTACGGGGTCTGGAAAGACCTATACCATGGCTAAGGTGATTGAGCAGTTGCAAAGACCTACGCTCATCATGAGCCATAACAAAACTCTTGCTGCCCAGTTGTACCGCGAGTTTAAGGATTTCTTCCCTGATAATGCGGTTGAGTACTTTGTGTCTTACTATGATTATTACCAACCTGAGGCCTATGTTCCTTCGAAAGACCTCTACATTGAGAAAGACTCATCCATTAACGAAGAAATCGACCGACTGAGGCTCTCTGCCACTACCTCTCTGGCCTCTAGGCGTGATGTCGTTGTGGTGTCGACTGTTTCAGCAATTTATGGCTTGGGAAGTCCGGTCTCGTACCTCGAGATGGCCCAAGAAATTAGGTTGGGTCAAAGACTTTCTCTTGACCAGCTGAAAAGAACATTGATAACGCTTCAGTACGAACGCAATGATGCCGTGCTCGAACGAGGTACGTTTCGGGTGCGCGGCGAACTATTGGAAATCTGGCCTGCTTATATGGAAGAAGGTTTCCGGGTGGAAACAGAATGGGGAGAGGTTTCCAGACTCCGGCGCTTCGACTGCCTCACCGGTACCACCAAGGAGGAGTTGGACGTCGTAACTATCTTCCCTGCAAAACACTTTGTTCTTCCTGAAGCGCAGGTTAAAAGTGCGGTAGTTTTGATCCGGGAAGAATTGGAAGCGCAGCATGCCAAGTTCCTTGCGGCAGGGAAGCATCTCGAAGCAGAGCGCATCAAGCAACGCACGGAATACGATCTCGAAATGATGGCCGAAATGGGCTACTGCTCGGGTATCGAGAACTATAGTCGTCCGTTGACAGGTAGAAAAGAGGGCCAACGGCCTGCGGTCCTTCTAGACTACTTTCCCAAGGAGTTCCTGACCTTTGTAGACGAATCACATGTTTCTCTCTCGCAGATTCGCGCGATGTACCTTGGCGACCGAAGCCGAAAACAGACACTTGTAGATTTTGGTTTCCGCCTCCCGTCGGCCCTCGATAACCGTCCGCTATTTTACGAGGAGTTTGAAGGTTTGCTCGACCGCACCATCTACGTTTCAGCTACACCTGGAAAGGAAGAGGCTTTGAAAGCCCTCCAAGTTGTAGAGCAGATTATTCGTCCCACAGGCTTGCTAGATCCCGTAGTTGAGGTACGACCGACTGAGGGCCAAATTGAAAACCTCTATGGGGAAATCCGCAAGCGAATCCAAAACAACCAGCGGGTCATGGTGACCACCCTCACTAAGAAGATGTCGGAGCAATTGTCAACTTATTATTCCCAATTAGGCCTGAAAGTCCGCTACCTCCATTCAGAAATTGAAACATTTGAGCGGGTCGATATTCTGAGAGATCTCCGTGCGGGTGTGATCGATGTGCTCGTTGGAATCAACCTGCTGCGGGAAGGCCTCGATACTCCCGAGGTTTCCTTGGTAGCCATACTCGATGCTGACAAAATAGGCTTCTTGCGTTCTGCCACTTCCTTAATCCAGACCATCGGCAGGGCAGCGAGAAACTCCGACGGATTGGTGCTGATGTACGCCGACCGAATCAGTCCTGCCATGTCCATTGCCATCGAGGAGACCGCAAACAGGAGGAAGCGCCAAATACAGCACAATCTAGCGAACGGGATTACACCGACAACGATTGCAAAAACGATCCAAAATATTCTGCAACGAGAGACCCCAACCACCGGAGAACAGCACCGACAGACAGTGGAGGAGTTGAAGAAAAAGTACAACGTGTTGGTTCCGGCCCAGAAAAAGGCCTTGATCAGTGCCCTAGAAAAAGAGATGCTGGAACTAGCCAAGAACCTAGAGTTTGAGAGTGCGGCTTTGTTGCGGGATGAGCTTCAAAAACTGAAGAAATGAGGGAATTATAGTGCGAAGCCCGGTCGTCCTGATGCTGACCTGTCTCCTGGCGTCGTGCAGTCCCACTGACAAGTACGAAGGCTTCATTTTGCCTCCGACGCCAGTGCTCACTATCCAAACGTTTTACGGTGTCGTAGATTTTGTACTAATCCGGGTCCGCGATAAGCCGCTGGCGGAAGCGAATCTCGTGACGATGCTGAGAGCAGGATCCATCGTTGAGATTGTCACATCATCGAGCAACGAAGAAACTATCGAGGGGAAGACCAACCGATGGTATCAGATACAGTTTCAAGGTAGACGGGGCTGGGTCTTCGGATCGTATCTAAAAATATTTGACAGCCTTGATAAAGCCCGAAATGCTGCCAAGATTACCTCAAAAGAAAAATCTTGAGTTCTAGCAGACTTGGTTTAAGAAATACCGATGCACTTCCAAGGAATCTGTAAGCTCGGGATGAAACGAAGCGGCTAGAATGTTTTTCTCCCTCACAAGCACTGGAGTTCCCTCATGCTTGGCCATCACAGTTACCTGTGGACCCACCTCAATGATACGAGGTGCCCGAATAAACACCGCAGGTGCTTTTTCATTGAGCCTTTCCGGGCTAAACGATACTTCCACCTCAGCTTCGAAACTCTCCACCTGCCTTCCGTAGGCGTTGCGCTCCACGCTGATGTCCAGCAATCCTAGAACTAATTGTTGACTGCCTAGGATTTGCCTAGAAAGCAAGATCATACCGGCACAGGTTCCAAAAACAGGGAGACCGTCGGAAATACGTTTCCGCAGAGGCTCCCAAAGGCCCTGAAGGACCAGCAGTTTCCCAATAGTGGTGCTTTCCCCCCCTGGCAAAATCAATGCGTCTACAGAATCCAGTTCCGCCTGATAACGAACTAGAGACACTTGAACCTCGGGAAAACAGGCTAATGTGCGGGCGTGCGGGTCATACCCTCCCTGAAGAGCCAGAACTCCGATCCGCATGGAAGTTACCAGCCGCGGAGGGAGAGCTTCTGGCCATCCGTCAGCTGACGCACATCAACGCCCGCTATCGCCTGTCCGAGCCCAGTAGAAATAGCTGCTAGACGTGAGGGATTCTGGTAGTTCGCCACAGCCTCAACAATCGCATGAGCCATTCTCTTTGGGTCAGCAGCCTTGAAAATTCCAGAGCCTACAAACACGGTTTCTGCGCCTAAGTGCCTCATCAACGCTGCGTCGGCGGGAGTGGCTACACCACCTGCGGAGAAGTTAGGAACCGGTAACTTTCCGGTCTGTGAAACTTCCATTACCAGCTCAAAAGGAGCGCCAATGTTTTTGGCGAAGGTCATAAGCTCTTCCTTGGGGGTCCTCGTGAGTTGACGGATCTGATCCATAAGTGTCCGCATATGCCGAACTGCTTCTATCACGTTGCCGGTGCCGGCTTCTCCTTTGGTACGAATCAGAGCAGCTCCTTCACCAATCCGGCGCAACGCTTCACCAAGGTCTCGGCAACCACAGACAAAAGGGACCTGAAAATCATGTTTGTAAATGTGAAACTGGTCATCGGCTGGAGTCAGAACCTCGCTTTCGTCGATAAAATCGACCTTGAGTGCCTCCAGAATCTGAGCCTCGACAATGTGGCCAATGCGACACTTGGCCATGACCGGAATAGAAACTGAAGCTTGGATCTCTTGAATCATTTTCGGATCGGACATGCGGGCGACGCCACCTTGAATCCGAATGTCGGAAGGTACACGTTCCAAAGCCATTACGGCAATTGCACCGGCTTCTTCAGCAATTTTCGCCTCGGCTGCCGTTGTCACGTCCATGATGACCCCGCCTTTCAGCATCTCAGCGAGACCGAGTTTTGTTTTCCAGGTGGCCTTCTGACGTTGGGACCAAAGAGTATCGCTCATCGAACCATCCTTCTTCTTTCTTCCGAACTTATCCCTGTCAAGTTAAAAAGTCAAGGCGCAGAAACTGTCTGTCCCTGTCCAATGAAAGGTATATAATGTCTTAATGAACTGCAGGAATTATTGGACTTTCTTGTTTCTCGCGGTAGGTTTCTCCCTCGCTGGAGAAGTCTCATTTCCCACCCTTTGGAGTCGGGCAGTACCCTACGCTGTATCCGTCACCGAAGACCCGGCAATCTCCTCCGTATGTGTCCTGCGAGCCCAAGAACTTCTGAACATTGGCCAGCTTAGTCACTATGACGGAGGGGGACTTCGTGTGGGAAGTCAAATGGTGGGTCTCGGTTTTCAGAATGGTGAATGGGGTGAGATTCTTGGCTCAGGCGCTGATGTGGAAACGGTTTTTCTTGCTTGGATGAAAAGTCCTTCGCATAAAGCCCTTCTTCAGGCTGCTCATTGGGAGAGCTTCGGTTGGGGTGTGGTTAAACAGAACAATGTGGCAGTTGTGGTTGTCCGCTTCTGGCGCCCCTGAGTCAGGTCAACCTTCGCTCGGGAATTGAACTCACGTTGGCAACGTCTTTCCCCGCTGACAAGTAGAGGCCGCAGTAGCACTGCCCATGTTCGTCAATATCGGCCGCCGAATAGGTGCAAGGACAAATGATATCCTTGTTATTATCGCCAGTTCCATCGAGGTCCCGACAAGGGCAGTAAGGACGTCCTGTCTTTTGGGCAGTCGTGCACAATCCTGCCAATATGACCTCTGTAAGTTCGGGGTCAGGATTGACCACCCACCCGCGGCGGTTGGCTACCTGATCCGCATACCGCCGGACGCTCTCGAGGTCCGAAAACTTACTCAAGCAGCTTCGCCTCAACGGTTTCGTCCTCATGAGGGATGTCCAAGAACTCTTCCCAAAAGCGTTGAATGTAACCGAGAGTATACCGATCGCCATTCCTTACAAGGGAGGGGTAGGAAAGGTTAATGCCAAACTTATCCCTGAACTCCTGCTTGCTTCTCACCTTGAGTTCTGTCTCTACCTCGTCGAGAAACACATACTCGAATGCGATTTGCTTTTTTTTCAAGAAATCCATTCCGCGCTTACAAAACCCGCAAGTGGACAAAGCAAGCAGTTGAACTTTTTCGCGCTGGATTTCTCCTGCAACTTCGGTGAAGACAACTTGGTCGAACATGGTTTACCTCTTCAGTTGGCATTCAGTTTGGCGTAATTGCTTACCCCTTCAGTACGGGTCTCCACCAATCCTCGCAAGTCTGCAGCCTGCAGGAACTTCTTGAACTGCGAATAGCCCAACGACTTCAGATCGATCTTGCGTTCCCTAATCCGCGAGCTGATGACACTGTATTCATGAAACTGCGGGTCCCGGCCGGCATCGAGCTCCGAAAGTGATTCTACGAGTGAACGAAGGGCTTTTTGAAGATCTCCACCTCGGTCGCGTGACTCTTTGGAGTCCTTGGCATCGGGGAGAAGAATTTCCGGATTACCTTCCTTTTCAATCAGCTGAATGACCCTGTTCTTCACCGCAGCTGAAATAAAGTCTCCCCAACGGGAGTAACCCATGTGTTTCTCGTCAAAGTTGGGATTCAACATCTTCATGCGAATCTTTACGGTTCCAACATTCACAGGCTTTCCTTCCTTCGACAGGATTCCGACTGCCTCAGCAAGAGCTGAAAACCAATATTCCGGCGACGGTGTCCCTTGAGGCGCAGTCCCCGGTTCGTCATCCTCATCGTTGGGAAGAATATCGCGGTAATCAATGAAGCTGTCGGCTATAGACAGAAGCTCCTGAGAGGCCGTTTTGATGTCGCAAACAACATGGGTCATTTTGCCTGCGCGCCTCAATGTGAGCAACAAGGGGCGGAAGTCACTGTCTCCGGTAACGAGTACGATGCTGTCGATATGGTCGTAGAGCCTCAGAATTTCCAAGGTGTCCGATACCAGTTGGATATCAACCGAGTTTTTCTTCTTTCTCTCACTAGGAACATGGACCAAATAGAAATGGTATTTCTTGAGTTGGAGGGCCAAGCGGGTAAAACTGGGTGTGCTCCAGTCGGCATACGCTTTGGCAGCCACAACTCTACCTAAGTTTTCGGCGTAGTCCCATAGGGAATCGATGAACAGTGGATTGTTGCCCGGGGGGGTAACGTTCTCGATGTCCCAAATGATCGAAATGTTTGACATAATCCTATTCTAACCCGTATGTACCCTTTGTCAAAGTGGGAAACGGCTTGCAAGTTGATCAATTCACATTAAAATGGGAGCGATGACCCTACGCAATAAAAAAATCGTTCTAGCCGTTTTACTGATCCTTCAACTTGTGGAGCTTGTCGCTTTAGCCGAGTCCTTGGTTCCACTCGGCCTTGTTGTGCCTCTTCTCTCGCTGGCTCTGCTAGCCTGGTTGTTTGCGGAACGACATCACGAGAGTTTACCTGCAACCGTTGATCGGCTCGAACCTGTTGTGGTCATGGTACCTGAAGCTGATGAGCCGTCGCAGATTCAGAGCCACTCGCCGGTTCAAAAGCCGGAGATTGATTTGTCGCTTCTCATGGAACAGCAGGTTTCGATTCATCTCGCGGGCCAGCTGTCGCGTTTGGTCTCAGATGATACCGAGAAAGCTGTAATGACGCTGAGCAACAGTATTTTCGGTCTTCTTCAGACGAGCAAAAAAGTTTCATTAAATATCGAGGAGTCGTTGAAAACACTGACCGGCGGCGAGGCAGGCCTAGACTCAATGGTTCAACATCTCGATACCCACTGGCAAGCCTTCAACAATTTGGGTCAGAACTTTGACACTTTGCGTCAAGCGCTTGAAAAAGATATCCACGTTCTCTCCGTCACCGTCGGTGCGATCAACGAGTTTTCCGACCGCATTTCCGATCTTGCCGATCAGACGAACGTTCTTGCGATAAATGCTTCTATTGAAGCGGCGCGCGTCGGACTGCCTGGCAGGGGTTTTGCTGTGATTGCCAACCAGGTTCAGTTGCTAGCCAAGAACTCCAAGACCATCGCGGAGACAATGGCCGAGACCGTGAGAAACGTCGTTAGCACGGTGGAACTATCTTTCCAGCGGCAGACCGAACGGATCAGGACTTCAGAAAAGCTAATTGCCCGATCCGAACACGACCTGAGAGATTGGTCTCAGAAAGTGGAACCCCAGGTCCAGCGGGTCGAGCTCCTAGTCAATCAAAGCCGTTCAATGGCCGAGTTGGTGACGCAGGAATTGAACTCTGTGACCGTCTCACTACAATTTCAAGACCGAGTTCGTCAAATACTTGAACACTTGGAAGTTTTGACCCGGTCGGCTGGAGATGACCTAGCAAACCTCACCGAGGTACCCTTGTCGGGGGTGTCCGAAAACGTGCGGATGCGTGCTGTCGAGAGGGCAAGCAAGTTGTTTACTGTTGAGCAGGAGTGGAGCCTCGTCGGCGGTCGCCGGTCGAACGAAAATAATGGTCCGAGAGTGGAACTTTTCTAGGAGTGGTCTGTGGGCAAAAAAATCCTCTGTATTGATGACTCGTCGACCATACGGATGTTGGTTAAAAAGACGCTACTTCCCTTAGACTATGAAGTTCTAGAAGCTGAGAATGGAAAACAGGGCCTAGAAATGGCGATCAACAATCCTGTTGACCTCCTGCTGGTGGACATAAACATGCCGGTGATGAATGGCTTTGAGTGTGTTGCTGCCGTGAAGGCGTTGCCCCAATATGCCAAGGTCCCGATGGTGTTTCTGACGACGGAGAGTAGTCAGGAAAAAAAAGACCAAGGCCGACAACTTGGAGTCTCGGGCTGGATCATCAAGCCTTTTGAACCGGACGGTCTGGTGAAGATTCTCAGGATGCTGTTGCCTTGAGAAAACCGACCCTAGTGGGAGTGGTAAAAAAGATTCGAGCTTTCGAGCCGGGAGATCTGATTGCCGCTGCTGATATTCTTGAAGATCTCGAGTCTTTGATTGTTGCCGAACAGACGTCCTTTGACGATTCGGCACTCCTGAGCAAAGTTCTTGAGGATTTTACAGTTCTCAATCAAAGAAATACGACTTCCGAAGGAGTAAATTGGACGTCCTTTTTGGAGTGTCTGCCTGGGAAGAAGCCCAAGAAACCTTCCAAGTCACCCGCTGTTCGCACTTCAAGCAGTCGGCAAGCCCCTCGGAAAACCCCCAAGTTGAACTCGGAAGACATTTCAGTCGATGTGGAGGTCCTGTCTTCTTTTCTCATCGAAGCCCGGGAGCACCTGGATGAGATTGAGCCTCGAGTGTTGTCCCTTGAATCCCAGTTTGACGCCCAGACAGTGAATGAGATTTTCCGTTCGGTTCATACGATCAAGGGTGTCTCTGGCTTTCTCAACCTCGACCAAATTAAGACTCTTAGCCATGAGCTCGAGTTCCTTCTCGATGGGTTACGTAGCGGCAACCTCGCCACAAGTTCGGCGCTTGTCGATCTCTTGCTGCAAGGCTGTGATGTTCTTCAAAAAATGGTTCAGGATGTCGCAGGTAAAGCCTCAGAAATGAGTGTAAAAAAGGGTGTAGGGATTCTAAGGCCCACTTTTTTTGATCTTTCAGCCCTGATGAAGCTTTTTCATGACTTTCAGAATGTGCGACCCGCACCACCGCAGGAGATCACCGAGTTATTGCAGAATCCCGAATTGATCGCCAAGTTCGCCCAAGAAGCGGTCGAGACGCTCGAGACGGTAGAACAATGCATCCTGACCATGGAGAAAACCCACAAAACCGGCGATTATCTCAACGAAGCTTTCCGAGCCATCCACACTCTCAAGGGAAACGCGGGATTCTTCGGCTTCGGCAACTTGGAAAGTCTCTGCATGGAGATGGAAAGCCTGCTTGACTCTCTGCGCAAGGGTCAGAAACAAATTGACGAACAGAGTATTCAAAGTCTCTTGAGGTACCTCGACCGCTTGAGAGCCCTTGTGCAATTGAGCACCTCGCCCAATCAGGCGGTCCCATTTGAAACTAGCGACCATGAACCGGTCAAAGTGGCCCTATTAGATCCTGAGGCAAACAAATACTCCGTAAAGAAGAAAGATATCCGGGTCGATACGGAAAAATTGGACTCCTTGTTTGACCTCATCGGTGAGCTCATCACGGCGGAATCGATGGTTATTGACAGTCCAGACCTGCGTGGCCTTGAGCTTGAGGGTTTTCAAAAGTCGGCCGCGTACCTCTCGAAGATCACACGTGAATTGCAAAACATCACGATGTCAATGCGAATGATCCCGCTGGAGGGATTGTTTAGCAAGATGAACCGATTGGTGCGTGACCTCGGTCGCAAGTTCAATAAAGAGATCGATCTGGAAATCAGCGGCGCAGAGACAGAAATGGACCGTAACATCATCGAAGAAATTTCCGACCCATTGGTGCACATCATCCGGAATGCTGTTGACCACGGCATCGAAGATACCGCCGTTCGCTTGGCAAAGGGCAAGAAACCCAATGGTAAAGTGGTTCTGAATGCTCGCTATGAGGGAAACGAGATCTGGATCACGGTCTCCGACGACGGCGCGGGGCTCGACCGGGCCCGTATCCTCGAAGTGGCCACAGACAGGGGACTGATCAGCCAAGGCGCTGTACTTAACGATGGTGAGGTTTACAAACTGGTTTTTGAACCGGGTTTTTCTACGGCTAAGGAAGTCTCTGAGATCTCCGGACGCGGTGTTGGCATGGACGTGGTAAAAAAGAACTTGGAAAAGCTCCGGGGGAATATTGATATCCACACGGTGATCAACAAGGGAACAGACTTTGTCTTGAGAATTCCATTGACCCTTGCCATTATCGATGGTGTCACTCTTCGATGTGGTACGATGTTGTATTCACTACCAATCGGTGACGTGGTGGAGTTCCAAAACTTTGACCCCGACAAACTCACGAGTGCAGACCCGCACCACAAGGTTATGCGCCTTCGAGGAGAGATCTTGCCTGTCATGTCGTTGGCAGATTTTTTTACAAACTCAAACCAGGTGGCTCCGGATACGGGAGACAAAAAGGTTTCCATTATTCTCAAAAGCCAGAACCGAAAAATGGCAGTCATCGTTGATGAGATCGTAGGTTACAAACAAATTGTTCTCAAAGCGCTCCCTGAGTTCATGTCCCACCTGAAGGGAGTGTCAGGTTGCACCATCATGGGCAACGGCGAGGTGAGTCTAATCATCGATGTCCATGCGCTCTTTCACAGGTTCCTTGTTTGATGGTAGCCCGCGAAACCACCGAATCCGGTATTCTCGTCGATATTTCGGATTCCGAATTTCTTGCTCTGTCGACCATGGTTTATGACCAGTTTGGGATCAATTTGACCGATAAGAAGAAAGCCTTGGTGCGGGGTCGCCTCAACCGCGTCCTGCGGAACCGAAACTTGCGGACATTCAAAGAGTACCTCGATCTGGTACGCAATGATCCGACCGGCACCTGCCTCATTGAGCTTGTAGACCGGATTTCCACAAATCACACCTTCTTCTTCCGCGAGTCGGAGCATTTCACCTTCTTGATGGAAACTGCCGTCCCCGAACTTCTTAAGCGCTTTTCGTCGGAGGGCCCCGGTCAGGAGGTGCGGATCTGGTGTGCTGGTTGTGCAACTGGGGAGGAGGCATACACACTTGCCATGCTGTGCCAAGAAATGGCCCAGTCCAGGAGTTTTTTGGGAAAAATCAAGATTCTTGCAACGGATATCTCCGTCACCGCCCTAGAGGGGGCCACTAAGGGTCAATACAACGGCGAACGGATCCGGCTGGTACCCGAGGCACTCAAACGAAAGTATCTGACGAAACTTGGCGAAGATCTTTGGGAAGTCAGTCCGCTTCTCAAGTCCATGGTCCTTTTCAAGCGCTTGAACTTTATGGATTCCACGTTTCCCTTCAAGAACAGTTTTCATGCCATTTTTTGCCGGAATGTCATGATCTATTTCGACCGTCCGACCAAGAACAGTCTTGTCGAACGACTTAGTTCGTGTCTCTTTCCAGGGCACTATTTCTTCATCGGTCATTCCGAAACTCTAGGCCGCGACTCTTTCGACCTCGAATATATCAAACCATCGGTCTATCGTAAGAAGGTTCCATGAAGCGGATCAAAGTCTTGATTGTGGATGATTCGGCCGTTGTAAGGGACATTTTGACTACCGGACTTGCCCGAGACCCCGAGATTGAGGTCGTCGGTGCCGCCGGAGATGTGTTTCGTGCCCGGGAAATCATTCTTTCAAAAGAGCCCGATGTGCTAACTTTAGATATCGAAATGCCGCGTATGGATGGCCTGATGTTTCTCAGGAAACTCATGCCGCAGTATCCTATACCTGTTATCATTTTGTCGGCGCTGGCAGGCTCGGGAGCTTCTGCAAGCCTCGAGGCTTTAAAGTACGGTGCAGTCGAGGTTGTGACAAAGCCTGGGGGCAACTTGCGACAGGAACTCGGGGCCATGCTCGACGATCTAATTCTTAAGATCAAAGCAGCGGCCCAAGCTGACGTCAGCAAGTGGCGAGTTGACAACTGGAAAGAACCGGTTCACCGCATTAGAGCTGGAGCGCTGGCGAAATCTACCGACAAGGTGGTTGCAATCGGGGCCTCGACAGGAGGGACAGTAGCCCTTCGCACCATCATCACAGCATTTCCCCCGGACATGGTGGGAACTGTGGTCGTGCAGCACATGCCTCCGGTGTTCACACGCTTATTTGCTGAGAAACTGAACTCGGAAAGCCAAGTTGAAGTCAAAGAAGCGGAAAATGGTGACCGCATAATCCAGGGAAGGGTCTTGATTGCCCCCGGCGGTTTCCAGACAACCGTTTTTCGTTCGGGTGGTGAATACTTGGTGCGAACAGAAGAAGGCGAAAAGGTCAATGGTCACGCGCCATCTGTGGATGTCTTGTTTGATTCGGTGGCAGAAACGGTTGGAGCCAATGCTCTCGGTTGTGTGCTCACGGGAATGGGAAGAGACGGAGCTAGTGGCTTACTGAAGATGAGAGAAGCGGGTGCAAGAACGCTGAGTCAGGATGAAAAAACCTCCCTGATATACGGCATGCCCAAAGAAGCTTGGGAGGAAGGTGGATCAGAGTTTCAAGTTCCGATTCAAAACATTCCGGCTGAGATAATCCGACTGCTCAAGGGGCTCCACGCATGACCAAGGTTGATGTCGGTATAGGCGACGTAACAGTCAGCGGCGGAGAAAAAGAAATAAAGACTTACGCCCTAGGGTCTTGCGTGGCACTGGTAGTCTGGGACTCGATGCTGAAAGTAGGTGGCATGGTCCATGTTGCCCTTCCTGAGTCTGAAATCAACCCGGAGAAGGCCCGTGACAAGCCTGGCTACTTCGCCGACACGGGGCTCCCTGTCTTGTTCGCAGAGCTCAAGAAAATCGGAGCTAACCGGAAAACCTGCTGGGTAAAAATGATCGGTGGAGCAAGCATCCTTGACGAATACTCTACCTTTGACATAGGTCGCAGAAACGCTTTGGCAGTCAAGAAGTACCTTTGGAAAATCGGTCTTCCGCTTACGGCCGAAGATTGTGGAGGCCACATTTCGCGAACCGTTTCGCTCGTTCTACCCACTGGCGATTTGGTTATAACCAACAGCAGTTCAAGGTGGAGCATCTAGGAGATTCCATGTACAATAACATCCTGATCATAGACGATTCTGAAACCTCCCGGATGATCATCAAGAAGTGTTTGGTCATGTCAGGACATTCCCGAGCCAACTATTGGGAAGCCGAAGATGGCATCAAGGCCTTGGCCATCCTTGGTTCGAAGCCCGTTGATCTGGTCATCACCGACCTGAATATGCCCCGGATGGACGGCCTGACACTTGTACGCAAGCTTCGTAAGGGCCCCACCACCAAAGCCATGAAAGTTATCGTGATTTCGTCCATGGCAAACCAGCAGATCGATGCGGAATTGCAGAACCTAGAGGTGGTTTCCATTATCCGTAAACCGGTGACACCTGCAAAAATCATAGAGGCCGTGGGCAGTGAGGATGGATCTGGCGAAGGGGGCGAGTTTTGATCATGCAGGAATCGCAGGTTCTGGATATTCTCAGGGCCACCTTCGAGGAAATGACTTTCTTGGATGTTGGCGTACCTAACCCTCAAACAGTAGATCTGGATATTGGTCCAATCTTGTTCTTGCCCTATTCACATCCGAGAGCGGGAAGCTTTTGTCTTGAAATGCCCAAAGAGATCAAGTTTCTATCTGCCGAGAACATCTACGGCGAATCGTGGAAGGACCTTTCCTCAGAACAGATCGACGACAGCCTCTTGGAATTGCTCAACGTACTTGGGGGTCGCTTCCTGACCGCACATTTTGGCGAGCAAGCGGCCTACGTCATGGGGCTCCCAACAGTACTCTATCAGCGGCCATTCTACGGCCTGAATCATAAGTACTACGCCTACCGATTCCAAATCAACAATATTGCGTTTCTTCTCGCTTGGGCCGAGGAAAAAACATGAGGACACGAGCACGGGTAGCCTGCAGGAATAGGTCTTCCTTGAAGCAGGTATCATGAATCAGGATCAGACAAAAGAACTCCTGCTTCGCCTTGAGCCCAACGCTCCGAGTTTTGAACTTTTGTTCACCGGAAAGTCAAGCAAGAAGGTCAATGGGCTTTATAAGCCTGAAACCCGCGAGATTCTCCTCCACAATAGAAACTTTGTTTCTGACGAAGAATTGATTTATACGGCTATTCACGAGTTTGCTCACCACCTCCATTTCTGTTCCGACCAAAGGCCAACAACGATTCGTTCGCATACCTCGGTCTATTGGAGCTTGTTTCATCGGTTGCTCAAAAAAGCCGAGGATAACGGTATTTACCGCAATGTCTTTCGCACGGAGCCGGAATTTTTGGAACTCACTCGCCATATCGAACAGGATTTTCTCCAATCAAACGGTCAGATGATGAAGGATTTTGGGCAAGCGCTACTTCTTGCTGTTCAATTGTGCAGCAAGTACCATGTCCGATTTGAAGACTACATGGATCGGATTTTGTGCATACCGCGCACGACGGCAAAGACTGTGATGGCCTCATTTGCCCAAGATGTGACCCCTGAGTTCGGTTATGACCATTTGAAACTGATGACCGGGGTCAAAGATCCGGAGATCCGCCGGGAAATGGAACTCAAACGCAAAGAAGGGTATAGCCCAGAAATGCTAAGACAGGAGTTGCATGGTGACCCGATTCCGGGACCCTTTGTAACTGGCAAGAATCCTGATCCCGACTCTCTGGCAAAGCAAGTCCTTGAACGCAACCGAGAAGCTTTGCAAAAAAAGATTGCGGACTACACCAAAAAGCTCGAGGTTGTGGAAGCAAGGCTTCAGCAATTCAGCAAGGCGATTGTGCCGTGAGCCAGCCGCTTGTTTTAGCGTTTGAAAAACGGGGCGGTCTTTTACCCGTAGTTGTCCAAGACTTAGGGGGACAGATCCTGATGGTTGCGTGGATGAACCACGAGGCCTGGTACAAGACTGTCTCCAGCAGGATAGCCACATTTTGGAGCACAAGCCGCAACGAACTTTGGACCAAAGGCGCTACCAGCGGGGATTATCTGGAAGTCCACGACATCCTTGTCGACTGTGACCTAGACACAGTTCTCCTCAAGGTGCGGCAACTGGGAAAAGGAACCTGTCACACGTTGAATGCTTCCGGCCAAACTCGAAAAAGCTGCTTCTACCGTAAGCTGTCAGAAAATGGCCAGCAGCTTGAGGAAATCGACCCCTGAAGGAGGCTGGGCCTTGCTGGTTCAAGGTTTCGGCGGTGAAAACAAGTTTAGCAGGTCTGTGCGACCAAACGCCTTGGCTACATCGGCAGCAGTTTTTCCGTCTTTGTTGCGAATTTCGAGATCTGCACCGATTCCCATGATGTATTGCACTGCCAAGGGCGACACGCCTGAGGCAGCTGCCAGATGGACAGCGGTTGAACCCTGGTTGTTCTGCAAGTTCACATTTTTTGGATTAAAGAAGTTCTTCCACGTTTCAGGAGTGCCTTTGAGTGCGATCACAGCTGGGGTGATACCTGAAGCATTTTCGGCAAAGAGGTCACCGTTATTGGAAATTAGCAAATCGATGATACCCTTTGGGGCAGCTATGGCTGCTTGATGCAGGATCGTACTGCCCGATGCGTCTCGTATGTTGACCGATCCGCCTTGGCTTATCAAAAGCTGCACAAGCTCTTGGCTTGAAATCTGTACCGCATCAAAGAGCGGACTACGCCCTAGGGAGTCTCTTGCGTTGGGATCTGCCTTTTTTTTCAGCAGGTAACTGACCAGTTTGGTTTCCCCTCGCCTGACAGCCTCTTGAAGGGTCGTGCGCCCATCCTTGTTTTTTGCATTGATCGCTGCGCCTGAGTTGAGAAGTAGATCACCCATGTCTTGCGAATCCCAGAAGACCAGGTTGTGAAGCGGTGTGTTGCCCAAATTGTCGGTACTTGTAAGGCTGGAACCTGCCTTCAGGAGCAATCCTGCGGCCTCCACGTTTCCAAGTCGCACCGCCTCATGAAGCACTGTGCTGCCCCCTAAGTTCTGTACCCCGAGAGATGCTCCCTTCTTCAAAAGAATCTGGAGGATGGGGATGTTGCCCGTGAAGACAGAGTGAAATAGAGGGGTGTTCTTGGCAGAATCCCGAAGCTCAAGGATTTCAGGTTGGAAGAAAGCATCGACAAAAGGGACTGGCGACTGAAAGGCAAGATTCAGTGGCGATTTCCCGCTGTTGTTCAGAAGATAGAGGTCCGCGCCTTCCTTGAGAAGCGTTTGGGAAATCAGCAGATTCTGATCCGACAACGCCATATGCAGCGGGCTGAGTCCGGCCTTGTTTCTCTCATTCGGATTGGCTCCGATAGAAAGAAGATACTGAACTGCCGCTGGGTATTTCTTCAGTTTCACTGCCAGATGCAGAGCGGAATCACCATTGTCATCGCGCTGCGCCGTATTGGAGCTGTTGACCAGCCAAGAAAGGGTATCGCCGCCCTGCTGAATGGCAACCGAAAGGGGAGATTCGTCAGAGTTATTGACTGCAAAGGGATTTGCGCCGGAGATCAGCAGCCCTTGAACCAGTTCCTGTTTCTTCTCTTTGACTGATTCCAAGAGAGCTGAGTTCCCCACTTTATTGCGCGCGTTTACGTCGGCACCATGGGAAATCAAAAGCGAGGCCATGGAGGCGGGCAGGTTGAGTGCGACCACGAGGTGGAGAGGCGTGTTTCCAAAGTTATTCTTGGAGTTTGGCAGGGCAGCCTTGCTCAGGAGAAAGGTGACCATTTCGGTTGGATTGCGGCTTGTTAGAGCTAAGTGAAGGGTTGTGTTGTTGTTGAAATCCTTCGCGTTGACATCGGCGCCCTTGTCAATGAGCCAGGCGGCGGCATCGATATTCCCGGCCTCGACGGCACTATGCAATGGAGTATTTCCCGGTAAATCTGTTGCTTGAACGCTTGCCCCTTGTGTTGTCAGCATCTTTAAAAGCCCAGTATGGCCCCGTGCAGCTGCTAGGTGCAGGGCTGAAGTTCCCTGTTCAAAGGTCATATTTGCATTGTCGGCTTGGGCAGCTCTCCAAAAGTAATCCACGTTTTTGTCATTGGGTGCTGGTGAACCTTGCCGGGTCAGTTTCCAGGCAATCTTGGAATGAGGCAAACTTTGGGCAAACTGCAGGGCCTCGTCAAGCGGGCTGAGACCCTGTAGGTTTCGGGTCCCTGTGCCCGCTCCAAGTTTGAGCAGGATATCGGCTAAATTTTCCAAACCTTGTGAGGCAGCGAGGTGGAGTACAGTGTTCCCAGCGGCGTCCTGCCTCCCTACATTAGCCTGTGTGATTAACTTGGGAATGATTTCAGGATTCTGCTGTAGCGCCGTTTGCAAAGGTGATTTTCCTTGTTTGTCGGAGACAAACAAAGAGGCATTGTACTGGATGAGCACGGGAAGGATTCCGACAGAACCGTTTTTGACCGCTAGATTAAGCGCCGTATTGCCTTGGGCGTCTTGAAGGTCAACTTCAGCGCCCCGGGCAAGAAGTACCGCAGCAATATCGGCCAGATCTTTAATTGCTGCAATGTGCAAAGCCGTTTGGCCTGTGGCGTTGATGCTGTTGATGTCGGTATTCAGCCCAAAGATGTCCCGAATCTTGTCCAAGTTCTGGTTTTCGACCAAGTCGAGCAGACTTTCCTTGGCCGGCGAAAGTGTCGCCGGTGGCGGTGTTTGACACGAAACAAGGAGAACGCAGACTAGGGTAAAGATCGGAAGGGTTTTCATGACTCTCCGATTATCGGACTTTGGAGCAAAAACCTTTCTCTGAATCCGTTACTGTTCCGCAAGATTGCCAACTCGCCTATACTTCTCAAATGGTTCCATCGGACGATTCTTCGTTTCTTAAATCGCTAGGGTTTCCGAACCTTAAGGTTCACCATTCCTCCAACCATTTTGATTTCCGTATCCCTCGGCGCCGAATCCTTGTGATTGGCCCCATGGGCTCAGGAAAGACCGAGTTCTCGGCTCGAGTCTGGCGAGATTCTCGGATTCTTCTCAAAAAGAGCTCCTCCGTGGATAAGGTGATGAAGACCGGCATTTCTGACCGGAGAAAAGTTTTCTTTGTCAGGACCTCACTTGACGCAGCCCGTTTTCCAGACGCACCTTCCGATGCGTTGGCCTACCGGTCTGGCTACGAAAGGCTGGGAGAGAATCTGGCAAGTATTCACAACTCCTTCGAACTGGAAACTCTCATCGAGGAACACCCTGAGGCTGGAACCTGGATCATCGACGAAGCCTCGTTTTACGAAGAACGCATGGTGTATGTGATCAAGCAGGCCAGTGAGGAACGGGATTTGAGTTTCATTTTTCCGACACTGGTGCTGAACTTTCGTAGCGTTATTTTCAACGCCACCGCCCGTTTGCTGCTTGATAACGCCACCGACGTCTTTCCTCTCACGGCGTATTGCGAACATGCCGACTGCGTGGAAGATTCCTTCTACACTTACCGCTGGTACGAAGTGAATGGACTGGAGTGCCCTGCGCCTTTCTTTGATCCACTGATTATCATTGGAGGTGACCGGTCTTCAGGGTCTCCCTCGGAACCCAATTACTGCACACGATGCGATGCGCACCATTATCTGCCGGGAAAGGAATACACCTATCTGACTTTGACGCCGCTGGGAGAAGCGTACGTTCAAGGGCATACCGATGGACTTCTCAGGGAGTTGCGTTTCCTGAGCACTAATCCCGGGGGGTCTAGGTTGGCCTTGAGCCTCGATTCAGAGCCTGAGGTGTGCCGTGCAACTTTATTGGTACCTTTTCTTGCCGAGCGGGCACTGGTGTTTCTTTTCGCCGAGCGAAACCTTTTGTCCGAATCGCAATTGAGGGATATCTACGGGGCGCTGCAGCTAGATACCAAGTTCCTTGGACGTCGTCTGGCCGATAACGGTAAGAACCTGGTGAGCTTATGACAGGGGGGTTCCATGCGAGCATTTCTAGTGGTTATTGACAGCTTTGGTATCGGTGAGTTGCCTGATGCGGAAGCTTATGGAGATGTGGGTAGCAACACAGCCTTGCACATTGCCCAAGCCGTAGGAGGAGCCAAGTGGCCTCAACTTCAGGCTCTCGGACTGGGAAATGCGACCATGTTACTAGGCGTTTCGTTGCCAGGCTGTCCTCCCTCAGCATCGCCACGGGGCTCGTGGGGGGTGATGTCGGAACTATCGCCCGGAAAAGACACCACGACGGGCCACTGGGAGCTCGCGGGATTCCAGTTGGCGAAGCCGTTCCCAGTGTTCCCTCCCGGACCACCCTCGTTTCCCGAAGACCTACTCAGTCGACTGACGAAGGTTTCGGGCCTCCAGTTCCTTGGAAATTGCTCGGCGAGTGGTACCCAGATTATTGAGGATTTTGGCGCTGAACATCTGCGAACTGGGAAACCTATTGTCTATACCTCGGGTGATTCGGTGTTTCAGATTGCCGCACATGAAGAAGTGTTGGATACGGAGCGGCTGTACGCTCTGTGCTCACAGGCCAGGGTGATCTGTGACGACTATCTTGTGGGACGGGTCATCGCAAGACCCTTCCGAGGTATACCGGGTCATTTTGAGCGAACCTCGGGCCGACACGACTACAGCTATCCTCTTCCCGGTCCGAGCATAGTTGACCATCTTGCCGGCCATGGAGTCCACACCATCGCCGTAGGAAAGATTTCCGATATTTTCAATGGAAAAGGATTCCACCGTAGCTACCCCGACAAGGGTAACCCTGCCTGCCTGGCTCGGACCTTGGAGCTCGCCCTTGAGACTCAAGTTCAGAAGCAGCTTGTTTTTATCAATCTGGTCGACACTGACATGATTTATGGCCATCGTCGTGATCCTCAGGGTTACCACGACTGCGTTGTAGCCACCGACAATGCCCTAGGTGAGCTGATGCCTATCCTCGGCATAGAAGATATGCTGATCATCACCGCCGATCACGGTTGCGACCCAACCTACCGAGGAACAGACCACACCCGTGAGCACGTTCCCCTCCTGGTCTGGCGTCCGGAAAAGCCTGCCATCAGTCTTGGAATCCGGAGCTCGTTCGCAGACGTGGCCCAGTCTCTGGCGGTTTTTTTTGGCGTGGAGTCTTACCCTGAAGGGTCCATTCCCAGGGGAAGCTCGTTCCTTTAGCTGTTATCCCATTCCCGGTGGCGCGTCACCGACGGACTATTTCACCTTAAGCCTGTTTACAACGGAGAGGCTTTGCCTCAAACTACTCGGCAGGAGCAACCAGTTATGATGGAAGACACCATATGCCTGATTCTGGGAGGGGGGCAGGGTAGCCGGCTTTTTCCTTTAACAAAAGACCGGTCTAAACCAGCCGTTCCGATCGGGGGCAAGTTTCGTCTGATTGATATTCCGATCTCAAACAGTTTGAACTCCGATATTTTTAAGATTCTCATCCTGACCCAGTTCAACTCCGCTTCACTTAACCAGCACATCAACATGACCTATCGTTTTGACAGCTTCCACGATGGATTTGTCGATATTCTCGCCGCAGAGCAAACTATGGAAAATACCGGCTGGTATCAGGGAACAGCCGACGCCGTGCGCAAGAATATCAAGCATTTTACCTCGTTCCGAAACGTGAAGCACGTTCTCATTTTGTCTGGCGACCAAATCTACACGATGGATTTCCGTCAGATGTTCGCCTATCACGAAGCCAACAAGGCAGATCTGACCGTGTCGGTACTTCCCTGCAATCGGCAAGACGCCAAAGGATTTGGCATAACCAAACTTGGCGATGGTCTGATCACCGAGTTCGTAGAAAAGCCCAAAGAGGAAAGCCTTCTCGATAGTCTCAAGTCCACACAGTTTATCCGTGATAAGTTCCCGCAAATCGAGAAAGACAAGAACTGGCTGGCCTCGATGGGCATCTACCTGTTCAACCTCGACACCCTTCTCGAGCTTCTCGACAGCGAATACAAAGACTTTGGCAAAGAGGTCATCCCTCATGCGATCAAGACCAAACGAGTAGGGGGGTATCTTTTCAACGGCTATTGGGAAGATGTGGGAACCATCCAATCCTTTTGGAAAGCCAACCTCGACTTTGCCTCTCGGAATCCCCAGTTTGATTTCTACCGCAATCGAATCTATACCCATGCCCGGTACTTGCCCTCTTCACGGTTTGATGCTTGTAGTATCGACGAGTCCCTTGTTTGTGACGGGACGATTCTGAGCAAAACCACGTTGAGGCAGGCCGTGATTGGAATTCGCGCCATCATCAAAGAAGGTGCGGTGATAGAGAGGTCTATTATTCTTGGCGCGGACGATTATGAGAGCGAGACTGACTTAGGCGGGAATCGCCTAAAAGGTATTCCGGACATTGGAATCGGGGAGAACACGGTAATCAGAAATGCGATTGTTGATAAGAACGCGCGCATAGGGAAGAACTGCCAGATTCAGAACAAAGATGGTTTAGATCACTATGATGGTGGCCACTACTTCATACGGGACGGTATTGTCATTATTCCCAAGAATGCTGTAGTTCCCGACAATACGGTAATCTAGGCCAACCGAAATGATTCGGGGGTTCCAAAGCGTCACCGTAACCCGGCTTGAGCTCTGGGGGCCAGAGACTTGGTTGCTTTGTTGGCCGCGTTCGTTTTCGTTTCTCGCCGGTCAAGTGGTAGTCCTCACCTTGAAGCCCGGTGGTGCTGAACGCATTTACAGTCTTGCTACCGGAGTCCGAGAGCCCGAAGCTGGGGTTTTGTTCAATTTAGTGGAAGACGGCGAGTTGACACCGGCCTTGGCTAATCTTCGCCCGGGTGACCTGCTCTGGGTCAGCGAGCCGTTCGGCTCTTTTCCCGGTCTGGAAGGTCCGGCGGTCTGGATTGCCAACGGTACGGGTGTAGCTCCCTTTGTTTCCATGGTTCGATCCGGTCTAGGGCAACAAAAAGTTCTCATTCATGGCGCAAGAAAACTCGCGGGATTTTTGGGTCGACAGGAGCTTGAGAACTTGCCCGGGCTCACCTATTATCGTTGTTGCACCGGTGAAGCCCATGAATTGGTCTTTTCGGGGCGTCTGACTGAGTTCCTCGAACAGCGGTCTTGGGCTCCTTCCCAACGTTACCTCCTTTGTGGAAGTGCTCCGATGATCGTGGAAGTACGAGAATTGTTATTTCGCAAGGGTATTCCCTTTAGCCATATCCTCGCGGAGGTCTTTTTTTGACTGAATCAAAGTCTGTGTTTGGCATGACACTCGGCGAACTGCGCCTCTTGGCAGAAAGACTCGGAGCCCCTGCCTTTGTGGGCAACCAGCTCGCCAGATGGCTGTATCAAACGCAGGTTGCCTCGTTTGATGAAATGACGGACCTTGCCAAACCCTTGAGGATTAGACTTTCAGAAGATTATTCCATGGGTTTGGTTGCCCCCTCGAAAGTTGACGCTTCGATAGACGGAACACGGAAGTATCTCTTCCCGACGGGCAGCAAGTTCATTGAAGCGGCTTTTATTCCAGATGACGACCGGAACACTCTCTGTGTCAGTTCACAAGTTGGATGCAAGATGGGTTGCCTGTTCTGCATGACGGCACGCCAGGGACTTCAGGCCCAGTTGTCATCTATGGAAATCCTGAACCAGGTTCGTAGCCTTCCGGAAATGTCGGCGCTGACAAACATTGTTTACATGGGAATGGGCGAACCACTGGATAATCTGGAGAATACCCTTAAAAGTCTTGAAATCCTGACCTCAGATTGGGGCATGCGCTTCGGAAACCAGAGGGTAACTGTGTCTTCGATTGGCATGCTCCCGGCCCTCGAAGAGTTTTTTGCGCGCACAAAGGTCCGTTTTGCCCTATCGATGCACACGCCCTTTGACGAGGAGCGCCAGCAACTTATGCCCGTACAACTGGTCCATCCGCTTCAGGGAATCTTGAAGTTCATGAAATCCGTTCAAAAATCGGACAACCGGCGACTGTCGATCGAGTATATCTGCTTTGGAGGAGTGAACGACACTCCTCGCCATGCAAGGGAACTCGTTCGCATCCTCCACGGTTTGAAAGTGCGGGTGAACCTCATCCGCTTTCATCCGATACCTGGGACCCCGCTCAAGGGGTCTAGTGAGCAGTCGATGCAAAAGATGAGGGACTCGCTTGCCGATAAAGGGATTCCTGCGACGGTACGAAAGTCGCGTGGCGAAGACATTTTTGCGGCTTGCGGCATGCTTTCAACCAAGGCGTTGTTGAAACCTGTTGAACTGGACTACTAGGAACTTCCTTCCTGTTTCCACTCCAGTTTCAGGTGAGAGACACTGTCACGAAGATGCAAATTGAAATTCCCAACAGAACAAGGAAACTGGGGTTCATGGACAAGCCTCTAGAGTTCCAGTATATGATGATTTCTCATGACATGGACCACCTTCTTGCAGATCGTAGAGTTGCGCACGAAAATCGTCAGTATATCGACCTTTGTTCTCTCCGGCCTTTCAGTCTATTGGATCTACGGACAAATGCCGTGGTTGCTCGTCGTCCTTTTGTTTTTCACGGTTCTTGCCGTAGATATGGGCACTACCGCCTTCAACACCTTTTTTGACTTTGAACGCGGCGTAGACGATGCCAACACCAACCAAGAAGCTGACAAGGTCCTGATCCACCGAAAGACACCATCCGGCTACGCGCTTCTGGCCGCGTTGGCCTTGTTTGCTTTTGCAGGCGTTTTGGGTTTATTTTTGGCTCTTTGGAAAGGTTGGCCTCTTCTGGTGTTGGGAATTGTCAGTTTTTTTGTCGCGTACAGATATTCAGGAGGCAAGGCACCGCTGAGTGCTACCCCGTGGGGAGAGTTCTTTGCTGGTTTGTTTCTAGGCTCGGTGTTATGGCTGGTAGTCTGTTTCACTTTGGCCCCCCCATCGGTCCCGACGCCTGCATGGCAACCCGAGTTCTGGACCCGGCACCTGCTTGCCAGCCTCCCGTCGTTTTTCTTTATTGCCAGCATCTTGACCGTAAATAATGCCTGCGATCGAGAGGGTGACCGTACCTCCGGGCGCCAGACCCTGTCATTGGCTTTGGGACCGCGGGCAGATTTGTTGATTGTGTTGTTGCCCTTGGCTGCCTACGTTACCATGATAGCCCAGTCACTTTTGGAACTCCTTCCCATTGGCATGACTTTCGCAGCGCTGCTTGGATTAGCGCTCAGCATTCCAATCTGGAGGGCGATGTTTGAGCGGGGCTTCTCGCACCGTACCAAGGGAAGCAATATGGGTGATGTATCACGAAGTTTCTTGATATTCACCTTGTTTTCAGGGCTCGGGTTGTTTTCAGGAATAGTTCTCCGGTGAAACTACTCTTCACTTTGTGCCTTCTCATTGCCTCCGCTGAGCTTTCCAGCGAAGTTTGGCCGCTTCCCATCCCGCTGGAAACCGGTCATTTGTTGGGGGCCGGCCGACCAGCTGGGAAGCCCCCAGTGCCCTTGTTGGATGAGCTATCAATTTTAGGAATGGGCTCCAACAATGTGATCGCTTTGCTGGAGAGGTCGCAGGTTGGCAGTTCTTGGAGGGTCCGTACCAAAGGACTAGATCTAGTCAATGATTCTGTACTTTGGCAACAGGACTGGGAAGACTGGGGCGACGACGATTTGTTTTCCCTCTGGTGGGAAACTCACAGAAATGAGATTTCTATTCCCCTACAGAGGTGGAAAATCAGCCCCCTCGACTATCAGTTGGGCGAGTTTCCAGTTATTCTCGACGAGGAGTACTATCTGGCATTTCTTCGCAGCACCAACGACGTTGCCACGGGGTTGCTGGCAAGGCTTGAGGTGATTCTGCAATCCACAGGTCGCGGGGTAAAGACCGTACTAGACTTGACGGGTACGTGGAGGTGGGCGACTTTGCTCGGTTTTGTGCCGTCACCCTTCGAGAATCGCCTCGCGCTGGTGCTGCTGATTCAGCCTGAGGGTTGGGCCGGAGACCAGCAACCCCTGAGATTTCTGGTGACAGGCGCAAGTCTTAAGGCTGGTTTCGAACTGCCTTGACGGAGGAGCCTTCTCCACCCTTTAATAATCTGACGAGGTTAATCTTTGGGGCTCCTCACTGCTTCTGAAAACATGCAAAATAAGCGTCTGGTTGAGGTCCTCCAGGCAGAACTCACTGACGCCAATGTTCTTATCCAAAAACTAACCCAGAAACTGGAAGTGAACGAAGATTCGGGGCTTCCAAATGCGGTTGTCATGAACCGAGAGCTCGATGATTTGTTAAGATTGACACCCCACCCCAAGGCGGTACTTTTTCTTTCGCTTTCTGATCAATACACTGTCCTGAAACGGACTTCACCTAGCAAACCCCAATGGATTCTCTTCAATACGGCAATCCGGATTATGAACGTGGTGGGGGACAAGGGCCGTGTTTATCACACCAAAGACGAAGAGTTCCTGATCCTTTTGCAAGACCTTACAGAGCCGCAAGTGGCTACTGAAGTGGCGGCCGAAATCATCAAACAGGTTAAGGAAGGGTATGTACTGAACGGACAGGCTATTTCGTTGGGCGTCAACATCGGAATCTCTTTTTACCCCGAACAAGGCGAAAGCAAATCGATTCTGCTTCGGCATGCCGACATTGCTCTTAGCGAAGCCATCAAGCACAAGAGTATTTATCAATTATTCACCCCTGAGTTAAGAGATCGGTTGATCGAAAAAGATGAGCTCCAAAAGAAAATTCTGAGAGCCTTGGAAGCCAACAATTCTGATGGACGTCCGCAATTGATGCTTTTCTTTCAGCCACAAGTAGAAATCCACGATTGGAACTCCCCCGGAAAGACGGGGCGAGTCGTAGGCGCTGAGGCTCTGATTCGCTGGAACCATCCCAACGATGGTTTTATTCCGCCTAGTAAGTTCATCCCTGTCGCGGAAGAAACCGGACTCATAGTCCACTTGGGAACTTGGATACTTCACACGGCAATTACGTGCCTCCAAGACCTCGCCACCCAGGGTTTCGACGGGATTACGTTGTCGGTAAACATTTCAAGTGAGCAATTAAACTTAGAAGACTTCATTCCGAGGATGAAGGAAATTGTCCGGCGTCTGAAGTCCAATGATCACCAAATAAAACTGGAATTAACCGAGAGTGGAATGGTCAATGTGGATGACACCATTTCCAAGATCAACCAAATGAGAGAGTTGGGCTTCAAGGTTCTGTTAGACGACTTCGGCACCGGTTATTCGTCTCTTAGCTACCTAAAAAACCTCCCTATTGACGTGGTCAAGATCGATAAATCCTTCATAGACGGTGTGCCCGCAGGAGAAAAAGATACCGCCCTGACTCGCACAATTATTAATCTGGCCACGGAACTGAAGAAGGATATCGTGGTTGAGGGTACCGAAAATCGAGACCAAATTGACTGGTTGTATGCCCATGGCTGTAACGTCTTCCAGGGCTACTATTTCAGTAAACCACTGTCTTATGCCGACTTTCTTCACTACCTGAAGAACTTTCCCGCCATCTTTGAGGCAAAATCGGCCATCATTTAAGCGCCGAATGAGATTCAGGGAGGCCAAGGTGGGCATCATCGTGTCTAGTTTGGGTTTCAAGGTGAGTGGTTACGACAGCATTGGGGTAGGCCGCGATGACCAGCTTCTCAATCGATGTCGCTGTCTCGTGGGCTTGTGCGAGCAAGATATGGTCGTCAAAGAGCAGGTGGAACTGTATCCAGTACCGCGCGCCGGAATTGCGCACACGTAGCTCGTGGCTGTTTACTCCCTTTAATTGGCAGATCGAGTTGATAGTCTGCTCTATGGAAAGTTGTTCACCCTTCGTGACGATGTCCATAAGTCCGAGGAAAGATCGTCGAATAAGGGAAAAACCTTCTTTGAGAATATTCAAAGCGGCCAAAATGGCGAAGATCGGATCAAAATACAAGCTACTGAACCACGGGTTCTGGCCGAACATGCACAACAACAATCCGATCATGACCCCCAGTGAGGTTACACTGTCGGTGAGTACGTGCCGTCCATTAGCCTCAACGATGAACGAACCGTTCTTTTTTCCGCTCCAGATGAGCGCAAAACCCAAGAGGCCATTGATCACTACTACCAACGCTGAGATTCCCGTACCCAGACTCAGCTCTTGGATCTCTGGACCCGCCAGAATTTTTCGTACCGATTCGAAGAGGATATACCCGGCGGCCAAAATGATCATAGCTCCTTCAAAGCCGGCTGAAAAGAAGGTGATTCGATCGTAGCCAAACTGGTGGGACTTGTCGGAGACTCTTCTGGCCAAGCGAAGGCTCCATGCCGCAAAGGTAACGGCCACCACATGTACCACGGACTCGGCGGCGTCAGAGAGGATAGCCGCTGACCCGGTAACGACGGTGGCATACATTTTTATCCCCAGCATCAGGAACCCAGTTTCGAGAGATATGTTCATCATGAGGTCAAGTTGACGGTCTTTATTGGAAGTACTACTCATGACCCAAGTGCCTCTTTTACCCCTATGAGCCAACTCACCCTCCAGTCGAGAGACCCTCCAGGGCAGTGGGAACCAATGACTCGCAGATGAGGGAGCAATTCAGGAGCCTGCTCTAAGATAAAGTCCGGCCAGCTTCCAGGGCGTCCTGGAGTCCACCAACTTTTCCAGTCTTTCGTTGCAAGAGAACGCTTACTGGTCGAAGAAAAATGGTGAACCTGAAAGTTTTGGTCCTGCAAGAGCGTAGTGGGATTGCGTTGCCCGAGGAACTCCCGTTCGAGAGAATACAACCGCTGATAAACCTCTTCTCCCAAGGAGACCCGGTCTAACCAGGCTACGAGGCTGACCCCGTCAGCAAGGTCAGGCTCGACAACCACCGAGCGACCTACTTCCTGTCCAGCAAGGCCCTCAAGAACTCGCGATAATCCCCACGCCAGCATCACTTCAAAACGGTTGGTTTCCGAAAGAACTCCCCAGCCGAGTCCCTCTAAATTGGGTCTCTGCAGCTCAGGAAGGTCATTGAGTCGGTCGGACAGTTCCTTAGCCGAGCTTTCATCCCGGCAGCTTACCCAAACCCCGCCTTCTGGCGCCAAAAGCAGCGTTCTGGCCACGAAAAGTCCTTTTGGATCGGCTGCAATCCAGACTCTGCTATGACGCAAGATACCTGCAAGTCGAAAGACCTCGGCGACCAGCTCAGTAAATGAACCAAGGTTTTGCCTTTCCAGACGCCTAAGCCAAGGCGAGCGCAAGGGCTCGGACCAAGTCAGGTTTTCTGGCTCAGGCTCCGTGTCGAGATTCATCATCCACGTCCGGCGCGCCAGGACCTCAGGCTTTAAATGCCCCTCATAGCCAAGATCGCCAGGGTGATAAAATACGAGGGCTTCCAGTTGGGAAGGGAGGTAGCGCTGGTTCACCCAATGACCTTCAAAAGCATGGGGATAAAGGTAGTTTTTGCCGTGTCCCAAGGCAGCTCCATCGCGGCTACCATCTTTGAGCGCCGAGGGAACCTGACCGTCTCCCGCGGTCTCGAGAGACTTGAGCGCCTCAAAGTATCCGGAGGTGCTATTGCTTTTAGGACAAGTCGCCAGGTAAAGTGCTGCCTGAGCCAAGTGATATTGACCTTCAGGCATACCCACCTTACGGAAAGCTTCCGAGGCCGCATTCACTATTCCTAAGGCCCCTGGTTCCGCTAGCCCCACATCTTCTGAAGCAAGAATCAGCATCCGCCGCAACAGGTAGTCCGGATCCTCACCCGCACGGATCATCCGGGCCAGCCAATAGAGGGCTGCGTCAGGGTCACTCCCACGCAACGACTTAATGAAGGCGGAAATCGAGTCGAAATGGTAATCTCCATCCTTATCGTAGAGGACAGCTCTCTTCTGAATGCTTTCTTCGGCCATAGCAAGGGAAATAACAACACTGGTTCCAGGAGGCGGTGGAAAAGGTGTCACCGATGATTCGATGGCTAGTTCCAAGGCGTTGAGCAAGCTCCGAGCATCGCCGGAAGCCATTTTGACCAAATGTTCCAGCGCGTCTGGTTCAAAAGCCACTGCCAAAAGCCCGTAACCGCGCTCCGGATCAGAAACCGCCTGTCGGGCAATTTCCATCAACTCTCCATCGCTGAGCGGTAACAACTGGAAAATTCGACTTCGGGAAACCAAAGCGGCATTGACCTCAAAAAAAGGATTTTCCGTTGTTGCACCGATGAGGATGAAGGTGCCGTCTTCTACCCAGGGAAGTAGGGCATCCTGCTGAGTTTTGTTCCAGCGGTGGACTTCATCAACGAAAAGAATGGTCTTTTGCCCCTGTAATTGCCTCACATCTTTTGCCTTGTCGATAAGTTCCCGGATGTCTTTCACCCCTGAAAGAACTGCGCTCACCGACAGAAACACTCCGCGGGTTGCCTGTGCGATGACTCTCGCCAGTGTTGTCTTTCCGGTGCCCGGAGGGCCTGAAAAAAGGACGCTGGTGAGTTTATCCGCTTCGATAGACCGGCGCAGCAGTCTGCCGGGAGCCAGGATATGGTCCTGTCCCACATATTCGGCCAGGCTTCTCGGGCGCATCCGGCTGGCCAAAGGTTCGTAATTTCTGACTTTCGACAGGAAAAGGTCCACAAAAAAAGTGTACTCGGTCTTTCATTTTTCCACAAATACTCTAGAATCAGGCGGTATGTGAGGAGTGACACCATGAACAAATCCGAGGAAATCAAGTTCGGAATTGGGACCAAATTGATCTTGGGACTGGGGTCTCTGATTGCTCTTTCTGTCTTGATCGGTGGTATTGCCATGGCGAGTATGCTTTCGATACAAGGCTCCTCAACCGAGTTGGCCCAGCAATATCTTCCTGAAACCTTGGTTGCCAACGAGATCGAGCGGCAAACTCTCAAAGTGATGTATGCGGTACGGGGATATTGGCTGAGCACAGACCCAAAGTATTACGATCAGGCTCTAGTTCAGCTTAAATCCTTGCAGGTTGCCTTGAACGCAGCCCAGACGTTGCTGGACAAGTCCCCGCGCTTACTCAAGCTCAAGGAAAGCCTTCCCCAAGCGATGGCCGCTTACAACACCTACAATGCTCTTGTTGCGAAGACAAAAACTGCCACCGATCTGATTGTCGCCACCAGAGCAAGGATGGATAGCGCAGGGAAACTCTTCGTCGACCAAATTAGCGCCTACATTGAGCATCAGAATGCTCTCCTCAAGGCAGAATTGGGAGCTGGGGCCAGAATTGCCCAGTTAACCGTGCGTGCCGGAAAGGTTGACAGTGGCCACCGTATTCTCGAGCTTGGTGATGCAATCCGTGTGGCTAATTTCAAGACACAAGCCCTGAGGGACGTATCCCACATCACTTCGGCCATGCCAAAGTTCGCTACAATCACGGACTTGACTCAGAATCTGCTTGCCATCACTGTCCTCCAGCAAGACAAAGATGACCTGAATAATGTCGCCCAAGCCATTGTCGATTACAAGGTTGCCGTAAACCAGTGGCTTTCGGAAAACTCTGAACTCGATGATTTGGCCACCAAACGTCAAGCCAGTGCTACCGCCCTCGGAGACCTGGCGGAAACGACCAGTCAGACAGGAGTCAACATTAGCCAAGAAATGGCAACGGCCAACTCGGTTGTGATCAATCTAGCCAATTGGACCATCATCATCGGATTGCTCGTGTCAATATTTTTGGGTGTCGGCATAGCTTTTCTTCTCATCCGTTCCATTACTGGCCCCTTATCGCTTGTGACCGCTTTGTCCCGCAAGGTCGCCGACGGAAACTTTGCCATTGAACGTACCGAAGTCAAGAGTAGAGATGAGTTAGGTGCGCTAATTGTCGCGTTCTACAACATGGTCGAAGGCCTAAAAGAGAAGGCCACGATTATCGAAAACATTGCAAACGGCAACCTTAGCAACGCCATTGCTTTGGCGAGCGAGGATGACAACCTAGGCCGATCGTTGCAGCTCATGCAGAAATCCCTCAACGAGATCCTTACTCAGGTCAATATAGCCGTTGAGCAAATAGCCAGTGGATCGGACCAGGTCTCTACTGCGGCTCAAAGTCTCAGTCAGGGTGCCACAGAACAGGCTTCCAGCCTGGAGGAAATTACCGCGAGTTCGAACGAGATCCATGGTCAGTCAAAACAGAATGCAGAAAACGCCACGACGGCAAACCAGTTGGCAAAACTGGCTTCGATGAACGCCTCAGAAGGTAACCAGCGCATGAAGGACCTGATGTCCTTGCTGGAAAAAATGACTAAGAGTTCGGAAGATACCAAGAAAATCGTCAAGACCATCGATGACATCGCTTTTCAGGTTAACCTTTTGGCTCTCAATGCGAACGTAGAAGCGGCTCGCGCTGGCAAGTACGGCAAGGGATTTGCGGTTGTCGCCGAGGAAGTTCGTAATCTTGCCGTGCGCTCGGGAAACGCCGTGCGTGAGACGACGCAGATGGTGGAAGAATCTATCCTCAACATTCAGCAGGTAAACCAGACCGCCGAAGCAACTGGCGGACAACTAAACGAGATTCTGACCAATGCCAACAAAGTTGCCGACTTTCTCGAGGAAATCGCAGCCTCTAGCCATGAGCAGGCAGTTGCTATGGGACAGATCAATGGCGGTCTGGATCAGATTGATCAGGTTACCCAGGCAAACACGGCCAGCGCAGAGGAAAGTGCTTCTGCTGCCGAGGAACTTAATGGCCAGGCTCAGCAACTCAAAGTCATGGTTTCCCGGTTCCAACTGTCTACCGATGGGCAATCTTCTCGTCCGGGCCCGGTGGTTACGTCAGAACATCGCCGTTCCAAGGCCTCGGCCGCAACGATCACGAGCGCACCCAGGCCTTCAAAAACCAGACCATATTCCCCTTCCGCTGGAAACAAGCCGGACATTATTCTGAATGACGATTTCGATACGTTCTAATTCCTGTGGCAGTCGCAATCTTGACGCCTCCTTTTTTTTGCCCTACTTTTGTGACCTATGATCGTAGTTCAGGCGCCTTACAGGGTCCACGGAGTCGAGGAAGTTGCCCCCGGGTTGTTTGTTTTGAGTTTCGATCGAAATGGTCTGGAGTTTGAGACTGGACAATACCTTAGTCTTGGTATTCCGGGACATCGCAAGGAGCGTGAGTACTCAATCTACTCTTCAGAAAGCGATACCCATTTGGCGGTGCTGATCAAAGTCGTTCCCGAGGGTGCGATGTCGAGCAAACTGGTGGAGCTTAAGCAGGGAGACTTATTGCATGTTTCGGGACCTTACGGCTACTTCCTCCTTAAACCTTCCCTTGACGCTGGGGTTCCGTTGCTCTGGATTGCCACAGGATCGGGAGTCTCACCGTTCCACTCCTTTGCTTCGACTTACCCGGTGAGCGAGTATCATTTGTTTCATGGGACCAGAACCTTAAATGAAAGGGTCTTAGTGCGGGATTTTCCCCCCAAGAGCGTGGTTTCCTGCGTCTCGGGGGAATCTGGGGGTGATTTTCACGGTCGAGTGACCACTTACCTGTCCACTTGGGAGTTGGACAGGTCGACCCATGTGTTCCTATGCGGTAATTGTGACATGATCTATGATGCGTTCGATCTGCTGCAGGCCAAGGGAATTCCAGCGGCTCAAATCCTTACGGAAGTTTACTACTAGGAGCTGCATGAAATACTTCATCATGAATCTCGGCTGTCAGATGAATCAGGCTGACTCAGAACGTATTCAGTCAGTTCTTGAAACTATGGGGCTGGTGAAGACTGAGATGGAGGCAGAAGCATCGGTGCTCGGTGTTGTGGCCTGCTCTGTCCGGCAAAAAGCCATCGACAAAGTTCACAGCAAGATTCATGAATGGAACGAGCGAAAGCAAGGGCAGAACCTGTTGACCTTCCTCTCGGGTTGCATTCTTCCGGCCGACGAAGACGCCTTTCTGCGCAAGTTCGATGTTGTCTTCCCCATCAAGGACTTATCCCGTGTTCCTGAGTTGCTGCGAGGATCAGGCATAGTGACACCGCTGAGTCAGGCCCCCCAGCCCGACGCAACCGGAATGGAGCACTTCTGGAACGTGAAGCCACAATACTCCAGTACTTTTGAGGCTTTTGTTCCGATCCAGAACGGGTGCGACAAGTTCTGCACTTTTTGTGCGGTACCCTATACTCGTGGTAGGGAAGTCTCACGGCCTTCGCAGGCCATTTTGGAAGAGGTCCGGAATCTTGTCGACCGTGGCTACAAAAGTATTACTCTGCTGGGACAAAATGTGAACAGCTACGGTCTTGACAAGCCAGGGGTTGAGTGTTCCTTTACGGAACTTCTCCGGGAAATCGGCGAGTACGGAAAAACTTCAGGCCGAAAGTTTTGGGTGTATTTCACCTCGCCGCATCCACGTGACATGGGGCGTGATGTCTTGGAGACTGTGGCGCGTTATGAAGTTCTGGCAAAGCACATTCATTTGCCGTTACAGTCGGGTGACGACAAAGTGTTGATCCGTATGAACCGCAATCACTCAATGGACCGCTACCGCACCATTGTCCACGAGGTCCGCGAGTTGTTACCAGATGCAACTCTCATTACCGACATTATTGTGGGCTTTACTGGCGAGACTGAAGAACAGTTTGAGAACACGAGGCTTGCGATGAGAGAGTTTGGGTACCAAATGGCGTTTGTGGCTCCTTATAGTCCGCGCCCGGGTGCGGCCTCAGCACGCTGGAGTGACGATGTTCCGCTACCAAAAAAGAAAGAACGCCTGCGTGTGTTGACCGAAGAATTGCACCTTAGTTCGCTTGCATACAACCAACGGCTCGTCGGGTCAAAGTTAAGGGTCCTTGTCGAGAGATCCGACAGGAAAGAGGGTTATCTCGCAGCACGAACCGAGGGGAAGATACCTATAAGGTTTGCTTCCACAGATCTGACTCTCGTAGGTCAGTTTGCCGAAGTTTTGGTAGAGTCGGTACGCCCACTTTCGATGGAGGGACAACTCCTTTGAAGCTCGGAGTTGTTTCACTTGGTAGCAGCTCTAAAATGCCGATGGGGGAGCAAGATGGATTTAGAGAATCATTTCAGAATACTCGTTGTCGACGATGTACCGGCCAATATCCTGGTAGTAAAGTTGCTCCTCGAAGCAGAAGGATACGCAGCGTTTGGAGCAACTAGCGCCGCTGCCGCCAGAGAGTACCTAGAAACCGACCCAGTCGACCTTATTCTGCTCGATGTGATGATGCCTGAAGTGAGCGGTTTTGAGTTTGCCCGTGAACTTGCCGCCGAACCTGAGCTCTGCTTCGTTCCGGTAATCTTCCTCTCGGCGTTACAGGAGAGCAATGAGATTGCAACAGGGTTGGAATCAGGGGGAGTCGACTATATCTCAAAGCCTTTCCGAAAACCGGAGTTGCTGGCCCGGGTGAGAACCCATCTTCAGCTCAGTCAGTCTCGAAAGCAACTGCGGGAGCAAAACCTCCTCCTCGAGCGTTTGGCCCGCGAGGCGCGCGAGGCCAGCCAGGCGAGAGACAAGTTTGTCGCGATTTTGGCTCATGACCTAAGGAACCCTTTTTCCGGTATTCTGTCGTTGGTCACCGAAATGGAGTTCAACTTGGACCAGTTCAGTCCTGAAGAACTTCGCGATGCGGTTCAGTCCGTGTATAACTCAACCAGACAGGTTAGTGACCTCCTGCATTCGCTTCTTGAGTGGGCCCAAACGCAAACGGGAGCCCAAGTCATTCACAAGAATATGCATTCCGTGGAGGACTTAGTGAATCAGGCCTTGAAACCGTTAACAGGAATGATCGGTAAGAAAGAGCTGAAAGTTACCCAGAGCATCAACAACTGCCAAGTCTGGGCCGATGAGAACACCCTATTAGTGATATTTCGCAATCTGCTTTCAAATGCTATTAAGTTCACGCCACGCGGCGGATCGATCCGGGTGGAAGGATTAAACGAGGGAGAGCATACTGTAGTTTCCATTCGCGACTCAGGAGTTGGAATTTCGGCTCAAACGATTTCCGAACTTTTCAGACTCGACATCCGCACGACAACAGCCGGAACGGAGAGTGAGTCAGGAAGTGGCTTGGGTCTCCTGCTTTGCAAGGAGTTCATCGAGAGAAATGACGGTTCGCTCGAAGTTGAAAGTCAGTTGGGTCAAGGTTCTCTTTTCAGGGTCAGACTTCCCTCCAACAAGGACATCAAAGTATGAGACACCGACGGGAACTTACGCGGGAGATGACCTTATTGGATGCGTGGATGAGGGCGGTCAACCTGTGATCAAGGTCAAGACAAAAAGAAAACCTAAGGAATATCTGATAGACCGTGCTCGAGACCGTCAAACGCAGTTTTTACTCAGTAACGGTGCCGTGCGAGGTACGTGGGTTCAGGCAAACTTGGTTCTCGAAGAAATGGCTCTCAACCATGAGCTTGGCCCGTTTGAAACCCTGATTCTAGGTCAGGCCTATTTGGCTGCGCTCCTCATGGCCTCGACCCTGAAAGGAGAAGACCGCTTTAACCTCAGCATCTCCGTCGACGGTCCAGTGAAAGGCTTTTCGGTTGACGCCAACGCGTTTGGTGCCGTACGCGGTTATCTGCTGGAAAATCCGATCCGTATACCTACAGACTGGAAAGATGTGGAACTTCCAAAAGTGCTGGGAAGCGGTACTCTCACCTTGACACGTTTTCTGGAACGGAAAACCGCGCCGATGAGTGGCACGGTAGAATACCTACCCAACTCCTTGGCTGAAAGTCTAGCCTACTACTACCAGCAGTCGGAGCAGACACCGTCGGCATTCGTGCTCAGCCTGCCTTTCGACAGGGAGGGGAACCTGCTCGGTGGCGGCGGACTGATGTTGCAGGCGATGCCCGGTTCGTCCGTGGAAGAATGGGACCATCTTTTACTACGTCTAAGGACCCTCCCCAGTGTTGGCGAAAATGCCGCTGAAAGTCATGAACCTTCGGCGTTGCTCGATTTCTGGTTTTCAGATCTTCACCCTCAGGTTATGGAATCGAGGCGGGTGGAGTTCTTCTGCGAATGTTCAAAACAGAAGTTCTCAAAGGTCCTCACCACACTTCCCGCCGAAGATCGCACGGAGATTCTCTCCAAGGGCCCATTCCCCATGGAAACGACCTGCCACCACTGTAATTCAGCTTATTGGTTTGAGCGGGCCGAACTTGAGGCCATTTGGTCCAAACTCTCAGATTGATCAGGGGGGCTGAAAGCGATCCCCTGAGAGGAACCACTATCGCGACTCGGACAACAGATCGACCACCGATCGCGGCACTAGGGTGATGGTTCTACCGGCTTGCACTGTAACCTTGGCCTCAGCAAATGCGATGCCCGCTTCGAGTCGAATCAGGTAAACACCCTGTGGTAGTGCCAGTTGCAACGGTTTATCTTTCTGTTCAACGCCATTGACGAAGACCTTCACCATGCGGGCGGCATTGCCACCGACCCATTCGTCGGTCTTGATGATGACCGTTCCGAAATCTGGCACCAAGGCGACTGTAAGTGTCGTTTCGTTTGCGGGCATCAAGAAAGCTTGGCTGAAGATCCGGTAACCAACAGCGGAAACCGTGACAGTATGATTTCCAGGGCTCAAGGGTACCGGAAAGTTTGCCACCGGGACGTTATCGATACTGACTGCAGCGCCAACGACGTTGATGCGTACTGAAAAGGGAAAACTTGCCGGCGTGAGTGTCACTGGAATCGACAAACCTCGGGTGCTCTGCGTGAAAGACTGGGAATACGAGTTATAGCCGGGAGCACTTACTGTAAGGACATGGTTGCCTGCAGTGATCATCGCAGGGGTGCTAACGGTGACATTGTCAACCTGAATTGTGGCCCCAGAAACATTGACGATGACGTTTAAGGGGAATACGGCTGGCTGAAGACTGACGTTGATGGTTGTGGCGTTGCTAGGCATGTTGAAAGCTTGGGTCCATGAAAGGAATCCCGGGGCCACTACCGTAAGAGTATGCGCACCCGATTCGATCGCTACCGGATTCGAAGCAGCAACCTGATTGTCGATTTGTATCGAAGCTCCGGGGACGTTCACTTGGATAGTCAGAGGGAAAAGTGCTTTCGGAGCAATTTTCGTGTAGGGTATCGCCAAATCAGAATTGACATTAAGAGGAATATTCTTCGTCGGCTGACCCGGACTCAGAAACCCAAGCACATGTTGGCCAGGCTTTACATAGACCGTAACCGGCAGTTCTCCGGCTGATTCGCCATCAATTGTTACTGTGACACCAGTGGTGTTTGCGGTTAACCTCAGCTCAAACATTCCACCTTGTCGTGTCATCGAGAAGGCCTGGCTTGAAACTTCCGCCATTGAACCGAGCATCATTAGCACAGAAAGTACAGAGGTGATCTTTTTCATGGCGACTCCTTGGCAAAAACCTAACCGGCATCCTAATGCGAACCGATCTCAAAAGCAAGGAACTGAAGCTTAAGACCGCAGATGACCGGCCCCCCGCAAAGTCCAATCTCGGTCTGAAAACTTGAGTTGTTCCCTTTCCTTAGCCAAGGAGAGTTCATGCGGAGTCAAGGTGTCTGGTTCAAGGTCGATGCCGAGGATCCTTGAAAGATTATTCGAAAGAGCAGACTGCAAATCGGCTCGTGAACCGACGTAGCCAAGGTCCAAAAGGCTCGTGATCTGTTGCACATTGGGAAGAGCCGCAGGGAGAAAAAGAGCCACCATCGACGGCCAGTCTAGCGACAAAGGTATTGAACCATGCTGAAAAATAATATGGCGATCTCGTCGCTGGGCGTTTCCCCCAAGTTTTTTGCCCTCAACCAATATGTCGTAGGCCTCTTTCCCAGCAAAACAGGCCGGTGTAACCGATCCAAACGCTTGCCCTGTGATCCCTGAATCCTTGGCAAAAAGAGCTACCCATCCAAGTTCTTTCCAAGTCTCGACCAAAAATCCGCAGATTTTCTCATAGGTGGACTTTACGTCGCTGTTCCCAAAGAACCCTGAAGGGAAACCCAAGCTATAGGTAAGTTCATCGGAGTGCCAAATAGCTCCTCCACCTGTCGGCCGGCGAACGGAGGGTACCTGCTCAAGAATACCGTCGTACAGGCCTGCTATTGGATTCTGGAAACGCCCCAGGGACAAGCAGGCTGGTTCCCAGGCGTAAAGTCGAAAAAATGGTCGCCCTCCGGGTCGGGCCAAACTTTCCGTCAACACTTCATCCACAGCCATGTTCCATGATCCCGGCGCAGGGGGGTCTTGGAATAATCTCCATTTCTTCACAAGTCAGTCATCCAAGTTCGCCACGCCTTTTCATCCAGCAGAGTTCCCAAAAACTCATCTTCCGATGCAATTTCCAGAATCCAAGCTTCGTCTTCAGGCGAAGAGTTCATGAGGCCGGGTGTTTGGCTCAGAAGCGTATTGACGGAGATGATACGTCCAATAATGGGAGAATAGAAATCGGTGGCTGCCTTGACAGCTTCAAGAACCGCTGAGGGTGATTCACCACCTGCGAGCGCACCGATCTTAGGGAGTTCGATGAACGTGATTTCTCCCAAGGCATCCACATTTTCCCGGGATAGACCTACCCGGTAGTGGCTGCCAAACTTTTCGAGCCACTCACCAGACTTGGTAAACATCTTCACTCTGACACCTCCGACGCACGATACGAACTCCGGACCAAAGGCCCTGAGGCCACATGGGCAAACCCCAGTTCCAGGGCCTTGCGTTTAAGGGATTCAAACTCTGCGGGAGAATAGTATCTGCTTAGCGGGAGGTGATGAGTTGTCGGCTGGAGATATTGCCCCAAAGTCAGAAAGTCAGTGCCTACCTCACGGAGATCCAAGAAAGCCTGCTCGAGTTCCTCTTCAGACTCGCCAAGACCCACCATCAGGCTGGATTTGGTACGTAGCAGGTGCTTTGACTTGTAGTATTTGAGGCAGTCCAGCGTTTTTTTATAGCCGGCCCGAATGTCTCTCACCCTGTGGGTCAAGCGTTCCACGGTTTCCAAGTTCTGACCCACCACGTAGGGACGGGACCTAGCCAAAATGTCCATCAGGCTTTCATCGGCACTGAAGTCGGGAACGAGAGCTTCCACTTTGGTTCCGGGATACCTCTTGTGCAACTCCTCAATAACCTCTGCAAAATGCCCGGCTCCCTGATCAGGAAGATCATCTCTATCGACGCTTGTAAGAACGATGTACGCCAGCCCCATAGTTGCCACCATGTCCACGGCGTTTTCGATTTCCCGGGAATTGACGACTGCCCTAGGATTACCTGTTTTCACATGACAGAAACGGCAGCCTCGGGTGCAAGTGTCTCCGAGAAGCATGATTGTGGCAGTCCGGGTACTCCAACATTCATTGAGATTGGGACACGAAGCTTCAACGCAGACGGTGTGGAGGCCCTTCTGGCTGAGTTTTACCCTCAGGTCGTGGAAGTCATCTGTCTTCCTACCTTGTATTTTGAGCCATTCCGGTTTCCGCACTAGGATGTCAGCCAAAAAAACTCTCCTCATGAACTCTACCCAAAAGAATTCCTCGTGCCAGCAGGCCCTCACGGCAGGCGCGAACCATCGCTCCGTTGCCACAGATAAAATACTCCCTCAATGGATCAAGGGGAAAGCCCGGTTCTTCGACCGAAACTCGGCGCGAGACCTTGTGGCGAGAGAATCTCCATTCCACCCGACATCTCGATTCGAGAAAACTACGGAAATAGGCCTCTTCTGAATTGCGCACGCCCACGTAAAGTAAAGCACTCCTGGGGGGGTTTGATCCCCTCAAGCACGAAAGAAAAGGCGCCAAGCCCGTTCCCGTGGCCAGCCAGATCTCGTTCGGGCAAAGACCGGGGGAAAACAGGCCAAAAGGGGTACCGACACCTACCTCGTCTCCTGTTTTTCTCCCAGCTAGCCAATGGCTGAACTGACCTGCATGAGACCTACCGGAAACCCGCTTGACGAGAAACCTTAGCTCCGGTTGATCGGGATGCGAGGAGAAACTGTAAGGTCGGGAATCGACCTGATCATCGCGGATCAGAAGGGTACAAGCGCCAGCACCGTACATCAGTCCATCTCGCTCGATGATCAGCTCAAATGCATCAGGAGTGAGCCAGTCGACCCCCAGAACCCTTGCCAAACCGCTTAGTCCCGCTTGCCTGTGACCTTAATAACGTGACAGCCAAAACTGCTAGAAACCACGTCGCTGAGACTCCCCACACCGAGGCGCTTCACCGCGGACTCAAAAGCGGGGACCATTTTCCCCGGGCCGAACCAACCTAAGTCTCCGCCCGAAGACTTGGACGGGCAAGTGGAGTGCTCTCGGGCCAAACTCTCAAAGTTCGCTCCCTGCTTGAGCCGTTTCAACAACTCTTCCGCCAAGCTCCTATCCTTAACCAGAATATGACTGGCTTTCCATTCCATTTTCGACCTCCACTATACCCTGGGTTATCAACCAGGCTCTTCCGACTCTCCATGACACCGTTCTGAATTAAGCTTCGTGTTATTGCCTGCGGTTCGTCAAGGCTACCAAAAAACTGCTACACTCGCTCGCAGAGAGGAGATTTGATGAGACCTTACGTGACGATTAGCTACGGGCAAAGCCTCGACGGGCGCGTTGCCACCGCCACGGGCGATAGCCAGTGGATTGGTGGACCAGAGAGTCTGAGCTTCGCGCACGAATTGCGTCGGGACAACCAGGCCATTCTGGTAGGCATCGGAACCGTGATGCAAGATAATCCCCGCCTCACCTGCAGACTGCCCGGTGGAAGGAACCCGATTCGAATCGTACTGGACTCTCAACTAAAAATCCCGATTGAGTGCCACCTCGCCGATACCAGTGAGGCGCAAACCTGGGTGATCGCCGCGACGACGGCCTCCGAAGCGAAGGAACAGACTCTGATTTCACTTTCCATGAAGGTACACCGAAACCCCGGTGGATTGCCCGAACTGTTGGACTGGCTTGGCGAACAGGGGATTGGTTCGCTATTTGTTGAAGGCGGAGCGAGGGTTGTCACCAGTTTTTTTAGGGAAAAGCTTGTCGACCGGCTACTCGCCGTAACTGCACCTTTTGTGATCGGGAAAGGAACCGAAGCGATAGGTGATTTAGGACACCGTGTCCTTTCTGAAGTTCCACGCCCCCTGCGATGGAGTCGCCGAGAACTCGGCCAGGATCACGTCACGGAATTGATTTTTCGGGAGAGTCCTGAAAACGGATAGCTACAAAGCCGAAAAGTGCCCCCAAAATGCCTCCAACTATATGTGCAAACTGGCTTACATTATCGTTTTTGAACGCGTCCAAGATTTCTTTTCCTAGGAATAGGACAATAACACCGACAAAACTCAGAGGAATATCACCAGACCGGATGTTTGCGAACGAAACAAGGATAATGAGAAGAAAGACAATTCCCGATGCGCCCAAAAGTGTTGTCGAGAAAAGGAAAGTGTTGATTAGACCTGTTGCAATCGCCGTTATGATGGCCATAACAAGAATGGTCGGTGACTGATATTTCTCTTCCAAGATGGGCCCCAGCAAAAGAATGAACGAGAGGTTGCCGAGAAAGTGGTCCCAGCCTGCGTGGCCGAATGTGTAACTTACCAGTCTCCACCAAGACCACGGATCTTCCGGTCGGAAACTGCCTTGTCCGCCCACTGTGAAGTAGCTGGAGATCAGGTGAGGGACGAGGAACTGGTCCAGAACTAGCACAAGCGAACAGACCAACGAAAAAGTGAGGGTAAAGGGAGCATTGTACCTGACTCGCATCGGACCTCCTATCCCTGATCGTAATCGGGAAATTGACAAGAATCCAGTGGTGGATAGAATGGGGTTGGGAGGGGCAATGTTCTATTTTTCTTTGGTCTACTGGGCCGCCTTCTGGTTGTTCCTTTCTGTGGCAATGTCAGGATTTATCCCGCTCCGCCTGCTGCTTCTCTTTCATCGCGAGGCTGAGGCTCGGGCCTATCTTGGTCGTTACGGAAAAATAATTACCCGGTCAATCTTATGGGGAACCGGGGCCCGCATCCATGTAGAAGGTTTGGAAAACATTCCCGTCGGACTTCCGTACTGTTACATTTCCAACCATCAGGCCAATGCCGACATTTTACTGATGATGGCAACCATACCCGAGACTGCGGGATTCATCGCCAAGATCGAGCTGAAAAACCTTCCATTGGTGAGAAATTGGATGAACCACATGGGGTGCTACTTCATGCGCCGGGATAGTCTAAGGGATGGACTCAAAGCTATTTTATACGGAGCATCCAAGATTAAGAAACTGCATCCTATGATCATTTTTCCCGAAGGTACCCGAAGCCAGGGTCCCGTGATGTTACCGTTCCGTCGGGGAGGGATGAAGCTCGCCCTAAAAGCACGATGCTGGGCTGTACCCGTTTCCGTGCAGGGGACCTACCGTGTGTTCGAGCAGAAAGGGTATTTCCGGCCGTCCTGGATCGGCATCCGGTTCCATACCGCTATCGACACCTCGGGGCTTCATGGCGCAGAGGAAGACCAGTTTGCCGACCAAGTCCACGGTACGATAGAGCAGGGTGTATCCTACCTGCGATCCCTCGAGCCCCAAAGGTAATCCATGGCCAAAGATTCTGCCCCACCAGTGTACGACGATAACACAATCAAGACCCTGAGTTCTCTTGAGCATATCCGGCTGCGCTCAGGAATGTATATCGGTCGCCTCGGCGACGGTTCGAATCTAGACGACGGCATCTACGTTCTGCTCAAGGAGGTCATAGACAACTCCGTCGACGAGTACATCATGGGTCAGGGCAAACGAATTGATGTATTGCTGGAAGGTGAAAAAGCGTCGATTCGCGATTTTGGCCGTGGAATTCCGCTGGGTAAAGTTATTGCCGCTGTTTCCATCATCAATACTGGTGCCAAGTACAATGACGACGTATTCCAGTTCTCAGTGGGCCTGAATGGGGTGGGCACAAAGGCTGTAAATGCGCTTTCCAGTCATTTTATGGTGGCATCATTTCGCGAAGGGGAGTTTTTTCGGGCGATCTTCAGCCGGGGAAAACTGCTAAAGGAAGAGCACGGCAAGACTGAGGAACCCAACGGCACGTACGTCGAGTTTGTACCCGACAAGATGATCTTTGGCGAGTACAAGTTCAACACGGAGTTTATCCAACAGCGGATGTGGAACTATGCATGCCTGAACTCCGGACTCAAAGTGTTCTTCAACAGGGAAAAGTTTGAGGCCAAAAACGGGTTGTTTGAGCTCCTGAGCGCCGAGATCGGAGACAGGACAGCCTATCCCATCTGTTGGTATCGGGGGCAACACATTGAGTTTGCCTTTACTCACACTGAGGCCTATGGCGAAACCTACTTCAGTTTTGTCAACGGCCAGTATACCTCCGACGGGGGAACTCATTTGTCGGCGTTCCGCGAAGCGCAGCTCAAGGGTATCAATGATTTTTTCAAGGAAACCTATAACGGTCTCGACGTGCGAGAAGGAATCGCAGCGGCAGTATCGGTCAAGGTCAAGAACCCCATCTTCGAGAGTCAGACCAAGAACAAACTGGGAAACACCGACATCCGGACTTGGATTCTCCAAGAGGTTCGCGAGGCTGTCGTGGATTTTCTTCACAAGAATCCCGAGACTTCCCGCATTCTCAGAGACCGAATCAACTCCAACGAGAAACTTCGCAAGGAACTGAACTCAGTCAAAAAGGAAGCCAAGGAAGCGGCCAAGAAGATCGCGCTCAATATCCCCAAACTAAAGGACTGCAAGTATCATGTGGAAGACGGCGAGAAGGGTGCCGGCTCGGTGATTTTCATCACCGAAGGGCAGTCGGCTGCTGGGTCCATGGTGACTTGTAGAGATGTATACACCCAAGCCATCTATGCCCTCAGGGGAAAACCGGAAAACCTCCACGGCAAGAAGAGGACAGAGATCTACCGAAATGAAGAACTCTTCAACCTCATGATGGCTCTCGGTATCGAAACCGATGTGGAAAACCTGCGCTATGGAAAAATCATCATTGCTACGGATGCCGACACCGATGGCTTCCACATCCGCAACCTCCTGATGTCATTCTTCCTTAACTTCTTCGAGGAAATTGTCGTTGCGGGCAAGGTCTACATCTTGGAGACCCCATTATTCCGGGTGAGAAATAAAAAAATGACCAAGTATGCGTACAACAGCAGAGAAAGGGACGCGGCCGTATCGGCCATTGCTGGAGCTGAAGTGACACGGTTCAAGGGCCTAGGAGAAATAAGTCCCTCAGAGTTTGGTCAGTTTATCGGTAGCGATATCCGCCTCATTGACGTCAACATTCAAACCATCAAAACCATTAGTGAGACCCTCGACTTTTACATGGGCAAGAACACCCCGACTCGCCGACAGTTTATCATGGAGAACCTAATTTAATGGCGTACGTCCAAAAACTCTTCAACGACAACTTCCTTGAGTATGCGAGTTACGTAATCAAAGAACGGGCGATTCCGCATCTCGACGACGGCCTCAAGCCGGTTCAAAGACGCATTATCCACTCACTGCTGGAAATGGATGATGGGAAGTTTCACAAGGTGGCCAATGTGGTCGGTCATTCGATGAAATATCACCCCCACGGAGATGCTTCCATCTATGAGGCCTTGGTTAATCTCGGCCAGAAAAACATGTTTATTGACCGACAGGGTAACTTCGGCAACATCTTCACGGGAGATTCGGCCGCAGCGGGCCGGTATATTGAGTGCCGGCTACTGCCTTTGGCTAAGGAGATTCTCTATAACCCGGAAATAACCGATTTCGCCGATTCCTACGACGGACGAAACAGGGAGCCCGTGGTTTTTCCCGCCAAGCTCCCGGTTGTTCTGCTTCAGGGCGTGGACGGAATTGCGGTGGGAATGTCGACGACCATTCTGCCCCACAACTTCCGCGAAGTGGTATTAGCGCTTCAGGCATGCCTTAAGGGCGAAGACTTTCAGCTCATGCCTGATTTTCCGACCGGGGGTTTCATGGATGCTTCCGGATATCAGGACGGCATGGGAAGCGTTCTCGTGCGAGCCAAACTCGACACTAGTGATGAGAAGCGAATTGTGGTGCGAGAACTTCCCTTCGGTGCCACCACGGCGAGCCTGATCGATTCCATTGAAAACGCCGCTAAAAAGGGCAAACTGAAGATTGCCGGCTTGTCAGATTTTACCACCGACAAGGTAGAGATTGAAATCAAGCTTCCTCGCGGGGTTTACACTTCCGAAGTGGTTGAGGCCTTGTATGCCTTCACCGATTGCCAGATCCATCACCACGTGAATCTGTTGGTCATCAAAGACGGCCTTCCGGTACTCCTCACCGTGAACGAAGTCGTGCGCTATCATGCCTCTCACCTTGTCGAAGTCCTGAGAAAGGAACTGGAACTCGAACAACGCAAGTTGCTCGACAAACTGCATCTGCGTACCCTTGAGCGCATTTTTATCGAGGAACGCATCTATAAACGAATGGAAGAAATGGAAACACAGGAATCGGTTTATGAAGCGGTCATGGCCGGTTTTGAACCTTTTTTGAAGCAACTAATCAGAACAGTGACTGAGGAAGACATCAAGCATCTTCTTGAAATCCCAATTCGCCGAATCTCCCTTTACGATATCAACAAAAACCGTCAGGAAGTCGAAGCGATCAATAAGCGTCTGAAAGAAATAAAGTTTCATCTGGCACATTTAACTGACTATGCTTTGGACTTTCTTGACGACCTGTTGAAGAAACCCGCTTCCCAGACCCCGCGGCTGACCCAACCCATGACGTTCCGAAAACTCGGTGCTCGGGAAGTTGCCACCCGCGACAAGAAACTTCGCTACGATAAGGCTACGGGCTACTTAGGCTACGGGCTTACGGGCGGCGACCTGAAATTTGAAGTTTCTGAACTCGACAAAGTACTTCTGATCCATAAGGACTACTTTTACTCGGTAATCCGTGTTCCTGAAAAGAAGTTTGTCGGAAAGGGCCTCGTCGGTGTTTGGGATGCCGACAAAGACGAACTGGACAAGGTTGTGTTTTCAGTCCTTTACAAGGATCTTGAAACTGAAAATCTCTACTTGAAGCGCTTCAAAGTTGAGGGCTATATCCTCGACAAGTCGTACGAGTTTATGCCTGAGAAGTCTCAATTGCTGAAGCTCACGACCAAGCAAAATGTAAGCATACATGTCGACTACAAACAGAAGCCCTTGCTCCGGATTCTTGAGGAGACCTTTCCAGTTGGAAAATACCTGGTTAAAGGCGTGAAGGCCTTGGGCGTACGCATCACGGCCAAAGAGTTCAACGGTGTGAAGTTTGTCCGAACGGGAAACCCCTCAGGCGAGGATGAGCCGGAAGGCGAGGAAGAATAATGTTTCGCAGGGAACCATGGCCATGTCCATTGCACAATTCTTCTGAGGCGGCCCTTTTTTCTGGCCTACTCACTGAGGAGGGCATTCCTCACAAAATTGTCCGACATGGAGACTCGCTGTGGGGATTCTCTGAAACAATCACCGATGGCTGGGGGCACGTTGAAACTACCAAAGAGTTCCAGCCTAGGCTTGAGTCTCTGTACTCTGAGTTTCAAAGCTCGGCAAACCCGTTGCCAGAGGAAGTCTCTGGCAACTAAAGGTTTCGGGCTCGCTCTAGCAACACTTCGTTCGATAACACTTTCCACGGGGCCAGATCTGCAGATCTGGCCGAGGTTTCCCGCTCTGACCAAAGCTCCTTTAGCACGATTTGCTGACGGGGCAACAGGGCGCCGGCACCTTTAACTTTCAACCAAGGCTCAGTTTCCTCCCGGTAGGTGAAAGCCTCAACGGCACGCATTCTCTGTTCAAACGAGTGCGTCTGCCTTTTCTCTAGAAGTAACGCTTCCAGAGCATCTGCCAGCGGCAATAAGTAACGAACATCCTCTCGGGCATAGTGTTCCTGCTCCTGAGTGAGCGGTCTGAGATTCCAGTTGGAGGTTTGCCACTGTTCCTGTTTGACAAACTCGAGGCCCAACAGTCGGTGTGCAAGGAGTGGAAGAGACGGTTTGGGAAAGGAAGTCAATCTTGCGGCATCGAACAGGTCAAAAAGACCTTGAAGCGCTATACCGTGGCAGAACTTCAGAGCGCGAACATCATTTTGGGCGGCCCAGATCACCTTTCGAAGGGAAGGGTCCTCGAGCCAGTTTTTAAACTCCAGCCAGTCCTTCGGGCCGGAGAAGGCCCGCGACAGTGGATCAAGCAACCACGAACGACCGTCTTCCAAGGCAATTTGGAAAAGGCAGATCCTTCTGCCGTAGCGGTGCAGATTGAAGTCCCCTTCCAAATCGAAGCCAACTCTAGTTTGTCGGAAGGCATCCTCACGGATGGCGGCCCAGGTTTCCATCAATGGCCGAGATGTTTCTTGATCTTTTGAAACGCTTCACCAATCTTTTGCGACTGGGCCGTGGCCTTTCTCATATTCGCTTCATGTCCGGCATGCCGGTCCGGGTGGTGTTTTTTGAGAAGGCTACGGTGGACAGCCGTGACATCATCCCAAGAAGCCGAAGGAGTCAGCCCTAAGATTGCATATGCGCTCACTAACTCACCATCGAGCGGAGCGGAAGCAGGGGCCGAATCCTGCTTTGACCGCTGATGAAAACTTTGATTACTTTGACCAGAAGGGTTAAGACGGTCGGCACCAGTACGCAAAAACTCATCAAGTTCCTCTTCGGCTTGTCGCAGGTCGGGATCGGGGCTCAGACGAGAATCTATCCTATCGGTGGCCAACGAGCGGATCAATCGGCCCAACCGATTCAGAATCGGGTCCATTTAGTTCTCCTTTGGGTCAAAAAACACGCGATGAATGGCGGAAACTGACCTGTCGAGGTCCGAAGAACTCACTACAAAGGAAAGGTTGATGTCGGAGGAGCCTAAGGAGATGAGCCTGACAGGTACCTCGGGAATGGCCTGAAAAACCCGTGAAATTCTGCTGTTGTCTTTCCAAACATCCTGCCCGACTAGGCACACGATGGCACAGTCCTCTTCCACTTTGACCGTTCCTAGTTCTTCCAGTTCTCTGACGAGGGGTCGGAGATCACGTTTTTCCTCGACTGTGATGGACACTGAAACTTCTGAAGTGGCCACAAGGTCGACTGACAACCTTTGACGGTCAAAAATGTCAAAAATTCGGCGCAGGAAACCGTAGGCGTTGAGCATCCGACTGGAACTTACCGTTACCACCGTAACGCCAGCCCGCCCTGCGATGGCTCGGAGCCCACTACCCGGAGCTTCCATACTGATCTTGGTTCCCGCGTGGCTCGGATTTTTGGTATTTTTCACGAGAACAGGAATACGTCGTTCCACAGCAGGCTGAATTGTTGCCGGATGGACCACTTTGGCTCCGAAGAAAGCCAGTTCTGCCGCTTCGGCATAAGTGATGAAAGGAATCGAACGCGCGTCGGAAACCTTGCGAGGGTCAGTGGTCATGATACCGTCCACGTCGGTCCAAATCTGGATCTCGGATGCCCCCAAAGCTGCCCCGAACAACGCGGCCGAATAATCTGACCCGCCTCGGCCCAAAACTGTGGACACTCCGGCTAACGTCGACCCAATAAACCCCTGAATAATGGAAACAGATCTCCTGGGGCAAGTCAGTTTCCCTTGTACGGCATGGAAGGTTTCGGGCCAAAGAACCGCAGCCTCACCAAAGTTTTCGTCGGTCTTAATGAAAGCCCTGGCATCAAAAAGCTGGGTTTCCCACCCTCTTTCTAATGCTGCGGCCCAAAGGATTGCCGTTGAGAGGAGTTCCCCCGCGCCAAGAAGCGCGTCTTGAACTCGGGGGGAACAGTCTTTCAAGAGCAGTGAGCCCTTCACCAGGGCTTCCATATCGCTGAGGTGGAGGTCAAGCTGCTTGCGCCCTGCGTCGAGGTTTGCCCCACGTGCCACTGCCTCCAGCACGATAAAATGCCTTTTCGCTATGGATTGAAGGAGGTCTCTGGCTAGTGGTTCCTCGCCATTTTGAAGAGCTTTCACCAAGCTTACCAAATTATTAGTGATTCCCGCCATTGCCGAGGCCACGAGCAGCAGTCCGCCTGAAAGTGAACCAGCGACGATGTCGAGCGCCTGAGCAATCGAGGTTCCATCCTGAACCGAAGTTCCCCCGAACTTGAGCACAACCATAGGGCCAAGGTAAGGGAACCTGGGCAGAGGTGTCAAGAAAGCAAAGTCCTTTCCCACCTGTAAAAAAAAGACTACGATAATGGCGAGGAAACCGCATGGATATCGAAAATATTGCATCTGTTGATAGAGCCTTGGCCATTTTCACCAGTCCGTTAAAGGTTTTCTTGAAGACACACCGTCACTCGCTCATGCAGGAAATCCTCTGATACCGGCGAGTCCTTCAGAGCGCTTCCTGCCGGCTGTCGCCGAGGTTCTCCGGGAAGAAATTGCACGCGCCGGTGGCAATGAGGTGCTGTTTGTAGGAACTGTAGATTCCCGGGGTATTTGCGGTGCGGTCAAGGCTGTGGCTCGAGGTGATCAGTCTTCGGTGCCGGCACTTGCACCGCATATGGAGTCGGGTGATCTCGTCATCCACAACCATCCATCGGGAGTCCTACAGCCTAGCCAAGCCGACCTCTCGGTCGCTTCGCATCTGGGAACTCTCGGTATAGGCTTCTGGATTGTCGATAATTTAGTCAACCAATGTTACGCGGTCTGCGAACCCTTGCATCGGCCTGAAGGTGTGGCCCTCCCTCTAACCGAGATTGGTTTTCATCTTTCCGAGGGTGGCACCTTTCAGCAGCACCTGCGCAATTTTGAAACCAGAGACAGCCAAGTTGAACTGGCCAAGCTGTTTGCCCGCGGATTCAATGAAGGCAGCCTCGTGGCCGCAGAAGCCGGTACTGGCGTCGGGAAATCTTTCGCCTATTTGGTGCCCGCACTTTTGTGGGCTTCACGAAATAAAGAACGCGTCGTTGTTTCAACGGCAACGATCAATCTCCAACAACAACTGTTTGAGAAAGATATTCCTCTCGTCCAGAAGGCATTAGGGACGCAAGTCAAAGTCGTATTGGTCAAAGGTAGGCGAAACTACCTTTGTCCTTCCCGGCTGGCGGACGAGATTCGAGATTTGGCCTCAGATTCTACCGTGTCTGCCACCGAACTGAACGCCTTGGCCGATTGGAACGTTACAACCCGAACAGGCGATATCAGCGAACTGGGGTTTGTTCCCGAAGATAGCCTCTGGAGCCGGGTATGCAGTGACTCAGATGTCTGTAGCGGCCTCAGGTGTCTGCAGGGCGACGGTTGTTTCCATGCGAGGGCGCGAAAAGAAGCTTCGGGAGCAGGGCTCTTGGTAGCCAATCACCACTTGCTGTTCGCAGACTTGGCGTTGCGGATGAACGGCTTTGGTACCGAAGCCACAGCTGTACTACCCCCGTTCCAACGCATCGTCTTTGATGAGGCCCACCATATAGAGAAAAGTGCAACTAGCTATTTTTCCTCTACTTTCAACCGTATGTTTTTAGTGAAACAGCTGGGCCGTCTCTACCGAAAACGCAAGGGTCGCGCAGGCGGCCTGATCCTAACCCTGCAGGGTCTAGGAACCGAGCAAATTGATTTTGGCCGATTCCCCGCCCTGATCGGTTCAGTTCTCGACCTTCATGCCGCTTGGTCAGTTGAAGCTTTGGCCGTACTCGAGGGGCAAGTAAGCCTAAGGATCGCTGGGGAAGCCGGAGACAGGGTGATGGATCTCCTGCTTCCAGGTTTGCAGGTTCTCCAGCATCCACTGAACCAACTCTCCGAACTTTGCCTTCAGCTGTCGGAGGCTTGGGATGATGAGCCCGAAATTCCCTCGGAGTCCAGGGAAGTAAGGACCATTGGGAGGAGACTCGAAGGCCTTTCACAACTGGTGGATCGATGTAAGTCGTTCTCTCGGGATCAGCAAAATGTCTACTGGCTCGAAAGGGTCAGGGACAATTTGGGAAGTGCCCAAGTTGACCTTACCATTTCGCCGCTTTCCATCAGTCCACTGATGGTCAAAGCGGTGTTTGACCCCTATGAGTCAGTGATGTTCACTTCTGCGACACTTACGGTCAAAGGAGATTTTCAGTTCTGGTTCTCGCGGGTTGGACTCGATCTGGTCGACCGTGACAGGAAGATTTCGGGTGTGTTCCCGTCCCCGTTCGACTACGCCAGCCGCGTTTTGCTTGCTTGTCCAAGTGATTTTCCGATGCCCGAGCACCCCGAGTATCAGGCTAGGCTGGAAGCGTACCTACCGCCGCTGCTGATGGCCGCCAAGGGCAGCGCGCTAGTCCTCTTCACGTCCTATGAAAGCATGCGCAACGCCTGGCACAAAACACAGCCCGCCCTCGCTGCAGCCGGAATTGCGGTGTACCGGCAAGGAGAGGCCGAACGGACTGCGCTTCTGGAACGCTTCAAAACAGAGATTTCGAGTGTACTTTTTGCAACCGACAGTTTCTGGGAAGGCGTCGATAGTCCCGGAGATACCTTGCGACTAGTGGTGCTGTGCCGACTTCCTTTTCGTGTTCCCTCGGAACCAGTTCTTGCAGCCCGGATGGAACTTCTACAGTCCCAGGGTTTGGATCCTTTTCTAAACTTCAGCCTTCCTGAAGCCGTCACCAAGTTTAAACAGGGTTTTGGCAGGTTAATGCGCCATACCGAAGATTCCGGTTGCGTGGTGGTGCTCGACACCCGGCTCCTTAGGAAATCGTATGGGCAGGTTTTCCTGGCTTCCATCCCGGAAACAGCACGGTCTTGGGAAACTTCAGCCGAGCTTCTAGACTCACTTCCTGTGTTTTTGGCTTCCACCTAACTTCCGTTCGACTAACGCAGAATCCTTGCCCTAGGGGCCGGAAACCTGTATCCTCTTCGGGAAATACCGACCGTTTAAAGGAAGAAACATGGGCATACGGGACGAAGTCTTTTCCACAAAAACCTCCACCGGCAAGCGGACGTATTTTTTCAATATCAAAGAAAATCGACATGGGGATCTGTTCTTGAACGTGGTAGAAAGCAAAAAACAACTCGACAGTTCTTTTGAGCGGCATTCCATGATTGTCTTCGAGGAGGACATGGAGGTTTTTCTCGATGGCCTCAATCAGGCTGTTGCTTTTCTCAAGAGCGACCGCAAACCTAAACGAACACTCCCACGTTCCACGGGAACTACCACCGAAAACTAAGGCGGTGCACAGGAGAAGGCCCTAACTTGGCTAGTGCTGCTTTGTGTTCTCTCGTTGGATATCCTTTGTGTTTATCGAATCCGTAGCCAGGAAATACTTCGCTCAGTCGCCTCATCTCCTTGTCGCGGTAGACCTTTGCCAAGATTGACGCCGCAGAAACGCAAGGTTCCAAGCTATCGCCCTTCACCAGAGCTACGCACGGAAAGGGAAGATTTGGCACAAACAAGCCGTCGACAATTCCCGAATCAGGATTTTGTCCAGGAAAGCGAACGAGAAGATCTTCCCAAGCCAAGCGCATGGCAACAAGACTGGCACGGAGAATATTAATGCTATCGATCTCGGTGGAACCACAGACTCCGATTCCCCAGGCGGCCTGTTCCCGGATAACCCGGTCCCATCGCTCCCTCGCCCGAGCGGAGAGCTTCTTACTGTCGGTCAAACCGTCCTTGGGAAATCCCTCTGCGAGGATGACACAACCAGCTACAACCGGTCCGGCCAGCGGACCTCTTCCAGCCTCATCAAAACCACAAACCCGCGTCATTGCGTTTTTTCCTTCTCGATGGTACATTTGAGGTCCTACGTGGCTGTTCCATCAAGTCCTCAGACCGGGAGCCTTCCTTGTTTCTAAAAAGTATGGAAATCTTCGGTTTCAAGTCTTTCGCCGATAGGTCTCGGATAGAGTTCACTTCCGGTATCACAGCATTACTTGGTCCCAACGGTTGCGGGAAAAGTAATGTTGTGGACGCCATCAAGTGGGTTTTGGGAGAGCAGGCCAGCAAGTCTTTGCGTGCTGAGAAAATGGAAGATGTCATCTTTAATGGCACGGACAGTAGAAAGGCTCTCAATGTCGCCGAAGTAACCCTGACCATCTCCAACGAGGGTGAGGTTTTGTCTCTCGATTTGCCGGAAATCAGCATCAAGCGACGACTTTACCGTTCAGGTGAGAGTGAATACTTCATTAACAATGTTGTGGTCAGGCTCAAGGAAGTACGTGAACTGTTTTATGATACGGGGGTAGGGAAGTCTGCCTACTCGGTGATGGAACAGGGCCGTATAGACCAGATACTTTCTCATAAACCGGAAGAAAGACGCTATCTTTTTGAAGAAGCTGCAGGAATAACGAAGTACAAAGCCAGAGGTCAAGAAGCTGAACGACGTCTGGAACGAACAGAAGAGAATCTGCGTCAACTTGAGGGTATTCTTGGTGAAATCCGCCATTCTTGGGAATCCCTTCGAAAGCAGAGTGACAAAACACTGGTGTATCGAGACCTGAAAAAAGAGCTTTTTGAGCTGGAAAAAGAACAGCAGTTGGGTCGCTGGAAGGGTTTGATAGACCAACAGTCTCACCAACAGCGTCGTCTCGAAGCCGCCGAACTCAGTCGGGATCAGGCCAGTAGAGATTTAGGCGACTTAAACCAGGTTCTTGCCATCACAACCAAAGAGGTCAATGAGCTTGAGGCTGAACTCTTTGAGATTCAGAAGAAATTGCTGACTCTCGATCTAGAACGCAAGGGCCTGCTACAGCAACGGTCTCTACAGAACGAACGGCTGGCCCAATATGCTGAAGATGCAGCGAGACAAGATGTCCAGCTAAACTCTGTCCTAATGCGCAAGAAGGACTTAGAGCAAGAGGCCGCTTCCTGGGGAGCAGAACTCGACAGATTGAAGACCGAACTCGAGGTCTGCCAGAAGAACCTCGTAAACTATACGAAAGCCTTGGAAACTTGCAGGGTTGCTGTTACTGATCATGAAATCGGTATCGAGCGCGCCGAAATATGTTCTTTCGATCTGGAGCAACAGGATTTAACTTTTCAAGAGCAGTGGCGCCAATTGACTGACAATTTGGTGCAGGAGCTTGATCAAAGACTAAGAGAAGAAGGATTTGCCTGGCACCGTCTCCCTGGTTTGACTAACAGTATGGAAATAACGTTGGCAGCGTTGAAAACCTTGCTGGCGGGTAGGATTGATTTGCTTAACACGCTTCTTGCCTCTCCCGGGTCTACCGTAGAATCTCTTCTGCCCGTAGTCAGGCAAGTGGTCACTACACTAGGTGAAGGGCAACGATTACTGCAGGAGTTTGAGGAGAATTGGGACACTTATCGAGGGGCAATTCCTCAGTTTCTCGGTGAGTTTCTGGCTCCCGAAGGGATAATCACCCAAAAACGTGATTTGGAACATAAAATGGCCAAAGGACGAGCCGATTTGAAGGTGCAGAGGGAGGAAATCCGTCACCGGCAGCAACTGAAAGACGAGGCAAACCAACTGATTGAGGTCCACCGTGCGACGCTGGAGGATCTTCGAGTCAATGAGGTACGTATGCTGACACGTCAAGCTGCAGCCTTGGAAGGTGCCCAAAGGGTATCCCAGGAGCTTGCATCCCAAGAAGTATTGCGGTCGCATACAGAAGCCGAACGCTCGGCAACAGTGGGAAAGCGGGAATCCTGTCTCCTGGATCTCGAAAAGCTGGTCATCAATCAGCTAGGTTTCGAGGAGCAGGAGCATGCGGCACAAGCGTTGGGCAAACACCTTGAATCCGAGCTCTCCATGAAAACCAAGGCGCTCGCGGCACGAAAAAATGAACTGCAAGCTTATGTCGACCGAGTCAATCATCTTCAGTCCGAGGTTGAGGGGTTCCGAGTCACGCTTGTCAGGATTGATACAGAAATCGATGCGCTACTCGATCACTTCCGAGATAAGCACTCTGTCGAACTTCAGGAGTTCGCTCCGGCGCTCGAGGGAACTTCCGAGTTGAGGCAAGACTTGAGAGAACTCGTGGCCCAAAAGAAGGAAGAACTTCGACTGCTTGGACAAATCAATCTCATGGCGGTTGAGGAGTTTGCCGAGGTTGATGACAGA